>TARA_R110000765_G_scaffold2912_1_pt1 | contig 36010 bp, 27 predicted proteins | sample TARA_R110000765 | Tara Oceans TARA_R110000765 (sample SAMEA4398168) | marine metagenome | biome: Polar Biome; feature: [MES] marine water layer (ENVO:01000295) within the mesopelagic zone...; material: water (ENVO:00002006), including particulate matter (ENVO:01000060) such as...... | reverse complement strand
TAACCAAAAACATATCAACATTGCTGTATGGCAATCATCACCCTAACTACAGATTTTGGACTAAAAGATCACTTCGTAGCCGTATTGAAAGGCTCGATTTATAGTGAACTACCCGATGCTAAAATTGTTGATATTTCACATGACATCATGCCATTTAACATTCAAGAATGTGCATATATCCTTTCAAATTCATATAAAAGTTTTCCAAAAGGCACTATTCATATTGTTGGGGTAGACTCTGAAGAGACTCCAGACAATAAACATGTCGTTGCCTTGGTCAATGGCCATTATTTTATAAGTGCAAATACCGGTGTCATTGGTCTCATTACTTCTGAAATGACTCCAGAAAAAGTAGTTGAAATTAATTTACCGGATTCTATCGCTAATTCATTTCCTGTTCTAAATGTTTTCATTCAAGTTGCTTGCCATATTGCCCGTGGTGGAACCCTAGAAATTGTGGGTAAACCTTTTACCGAATTAAACGACCTTAGAGAATTCTCTCCAAGAATTGTTGAGGATGGAAAAAAAATTATTGGAAGTGTTATCTATATTGACAACTATGGTAACGTAATTACCAATATTCGCAAAAATCTATTCGACGCCTATCGTAACGGCAGAGACTATAAACTTTTGGTGCGAAATCATAAAATCAGTAAAATTCACAAAGCTTACAATGATTTTATAGATTATAGCATTGATAAAAACCAAAGAAAGAGCGCTGGTGATTTACTGGCAATTTTCAATTCTTCTGATTATATCGAATTAGCTATTTACAAAAGCAACCTTACAACCGTTGGAGGTGCCTCTACCCTATTAGGCCTTGAATACAGAGACACAATAATGGTAGATTTTGAATAAAATTTCAAGGAAGAATTAAAACACAATTGAATCGATTTAATCTAATCTTGGGCCAATTCAAAAGTTAATAACTATTTTACATATCTTGAATTAACAGGCTTTTTCTAGCAATAACAAGTGATGCAGTTCAACCGTAAGTGATATAAAGTGTTAATAAGTTTGTTTCCTTAAAAAGACCAATTAAAATATCTTTGTTGGTATATAAAACCAACAATACTAAGGAGTTTAACCCTACTGTTTTAAATTACTTTAGGAATAATACCAATAAAAATTAAAGAATGAAATTTATTGTTTCAAGTACCTATTTGCTAAAGCAACTTCAAATTTTAGGAGGCGTAATCAACAACAGTAATACGTTACCCATCTTAGATAATTTTTTGTTTGATTTAAAAAAGGACAAACTAACTGTTTCTGCTTCCGACCTAGAAACAACTATGAGTTCAATTATTAAAGTTGACTCAGATAATGAAGGCACTATTGCCGTACCTGCAAGACTCCTTCTAGAAATGTTGAAAACTTTCCCTGAGCAACCACTTACTTTTGTGGTTGAAGATAATAATACTGTAGAAATTAGTTCTAATCACGGTAAATATGCTTTAGCATATGCTGATGGAGCTGAATTTCCAAAAGCGGTAGAATTATCAAGCCCAAGTTCAACAACCCTAGTAGGAGACATATTGGCAACTGCCATAAACAAAACAATTTTCGCAGCAGGTAATGATGATTTAAGACCTGTAATGAGCGGTGTGTTTTTTCAATTTTCTACTGAAAATCTAACTTTTGTTGCTACTGACGCACATAAATTGGTAAAATATCAACGTACTGATGTAACTGCAACCCAAGTAGCAGAATTTATTATGCCTAAAAAACCATTAACCTTACTAAAAGGAATATTGGCGGGTAGCGAATCTGATGTATTGATTGAATATAATGATAGTAATGCAAAATTCAGTTTCGAAGAAACAGAATTAATCTGTAGATTAATTGATGGTAAATATCCAAATTACGAAGCGGTAATACCAAAAGAGAACCCAAATAAACTTACGATTGCTAGAAATCAATTTTTAAGTTCTGTAAAAAGGGTTTCTATTTTCTCTAATAAAACAACCCATCAAATTCGTTTAAAAATAGCTGGCGCAGAATTAAATATATCTGCAGAAGACATTGATTACTCTAATAAGGCTGAGGAAAGATTAACGTGTTCATACCAAGGTGATGATATGCAAATTGGCTTTAACTCAAGGTTCCTGACCGAAATGTTAAATAATTTGAATTCTGATGAAGTTTCTTTAGAAATGAGCTTACCAAATCGCGCTGGTATTCTTACACCATCGGATGGTTTAGATGAAGGTGAATATGTTACTATGTTGGTAATGCCAGTTATGCTAAATAACTAATTATAAAATTTAAAGAAATAAAAAAAGGTGCAGTTGAATAATCAACTGCACCTTTTTTTATATTACTTCTTGAACTATTATGAGATAAATCTTATGGTACCAAAATAACTTGGTGACTCACCATTACTTGCTTTTACAGCATTTACAACTGGCATTACTATCGATAAGACTCCTGCTAAAATTAATAACAAGATACCAAGTCCGAAAAACAATATACCAGGAATACCTATTATTAAATATAAGATTAAAGATAATTGAAAGTTAATGACAGACTTACCATGCTCCTCCATACCAACAACAGAATCTTTAGTAGTTAACCAGATTACCAAAGGCACTAACAAACCGCCAAACCCTGTAATAAAATCTAAGTATTGTGAAAGATGTGTCATGACTAAAAGATTACGATCCTCACGTAACGCTACACTATTATTTACTAGTTCCATTTTTGATTGATTTTAGATGAATACTATAAATAAGACGCGTAAAAGTCAAATTTGTTACAAATTGTGTACTACTACATTTTTCGTTTAAGCTTTTTAAGTTTCTCTTGCCCCTTCATAACTTTCAATTGAATCTTAACGATTTTATCATCCATTTTCTGAATATCTACAGGTGATAAAGTACCTTTTAATTTTCCTTTTTCAAGTTGGTTTTGTAATCTTTCTATTTGACTTTCTTGTTTATCAATAGCCCTAGATTTCAAATTAACTTGCTTTTCTATCTTCTCTTTATTTTTTAAATCTTTCCCTTGTTTTTTTTCCTTCTTAGCTTTCTCATCAGATTTTTCTACCTTCCTTTTTACCTGTTCCATTTCCTTTTGATATTCAACAGAAGTACTCATAGTTGAATCATTAGAATCATCTTGGGCATACCCAAAAGAATAAGCAAAAGCAAACACTAGTAACATAATAATTTTCTTCATCTTATTTTTAAATTTATAACATATAAAATTACCATTTAATTGAATACTGCAATCAATTTGGATTCATAATAAGACTATAACACCAGTTATTAAATGATTATTTTTGCAACATGATTAAAGCAGATACGATAATAGCGTTAGCAACTCCTTCAGGTTCTGGAGCTATTGCCATTATTAGACTTTCTGGCCCAAATGCAATTTCAATTGCATCACAACATTTTGAATCTATTTCAGGTAAAGTACTTGGGAAACAAAAAAGTCATACCATACATTTAGGTTATATAAAAGATAGCTCTGCTGTTTTAGACCAAGTACTGATTTCTATCTTCAAAAATCCACATTCGTATACAGGTGAAGATATCATTGAAATTTCGTGTCATGGATCCCCCTATATTCAACAGCAGATTATTCAATTATTTCTCAGAAATGGATGCAGAACTGCAGATGCTGGTGAGTTCACTTTAAGAGCGTTTTTGAACGGTAAAATGGATTTAAGTCAGGCCGAAGCCGTTGCCGATCTTATTTCTAGTGATAATGCAGCAAGCCACCAGATTGCCGTGCAACAAATGCGTGGCGGTTTTAGCAATGAAATTAAAAACTTACGAGCAGAACTACTCAACTTTGCCTCTCTCATTGAACTTGAACTCGATTTTTCTGAAGAGGATGTAGAATTTGCAGATCGTACACAGTTTAAAGAATTACTTACACGTATTCAAAAAGTTTTGAAAAGCCTTATTGATTCGTTCGCTGTAGGAAATGTGATAAAAAACGGAATTCCGGTTGCTATAGTAGGTGAACCTAATGTAGGTAAATCTACACTACTTAATGCATTTCTGAATGAAGAACGAGCTTTAGTATCAGACATTGCTGGCACCACTCGTGATACCATTGAAGATGAAATAGCAATTGGGGGAATTGGATTTCGATTTATAGATACTGCAGGAATACGTGAAACAGAAGATGTTATTGAAGGTATGGGTATTAAAAGAACATTTGAAAAAATAGAACAAGCCCAAGTAATTTTATTATTAGTTGATGGATCAAAGCTTTTAGCAGACGACCAAAAACTAAAAAATATTGTAATTGATTACGAAAAAATCAAGAATCAAAACCCTCAAAAACCATTAGTTCTACTAATAAACAAAGCCGACACTCTTTCTGAATCGGATAAAGAATTTATTGGTCAATATTTGAACAACATTAACTACCTCTCTGCCAAAACTGGCGAAGGAGTTGAAGCATTAAAAAATAGCCTTTTGGAATTTGTAAACACAGGTGCCTTACGCAACAACGAAACTATTGTTACCAATACGCGGCACTACAATTCTTTGCTTAAAGCTTTGGAAGAAATAGAGAAAGTACAATTTGGCATGAAAGAAAATCTATCAAGCGACCTTATGGCCATTGATGTTCGTGAAGCTTTATATCACTTAGGAGAAATTACAGGGCAAGTGACCAATGATGAATTGCTAGGAAATATATTTGCCAATTTTTGTATCGGCAAATAACACCACAAAACAACACTTACCAAACATCAATTAAACCCAATAAAATATACGTTTTTATAAAATACACTTTGTATTACCTCGTGATATTTTGTGTTTTTTAGCTCTTTTTTGTACCGATATTGTACCTCGTTTTCATTTTTAATTTATATTTGAACCATAGGGGGAAATGATGGCGACTAATTACACTTAAATACTCTTATCTCCGCTTATTTCCTCTTATGTCATACAATTTAAATTGTTGAATGAGTTCAAATATTAAGGTTTCTCGGATTTGCCAAAACTGCAATACAGAGTTTGTAGCACGTACCACGGTTACAAAATATTGCGGACCAGTTTGTGCTAAAAGAGCATATAAAACCAGGCAGAGAAAAAAGAAAGTGAAATCTTCTTATGAAGAAACTTTGAAGCACAAATTGCAACCATATGAAGTCTTAGCTGTAAAAGATTTTTTAACGGTTAGGGAAGCTTCTAGCTTAATGAATATCTCCACTAGAACAGCTTATAGATTAATTAAAGAAGGAAACTTAGAAGCGGTAAACCTATCCAATAGATTAATTCGAATTAGGAGAGCATCTATAGACAAACTTTTAACTTCTATCTAATTACAATAATAATGGCAAATGTAACCGTACGAAGAAAGAAATTGGCATCAGGTAAGTGGAGTCTGTATTTAGACTACTACCCTCCTATTATACACCCAAAATCAGGAAAAGAAACTAGAAGGGAATTTTTAAAGTTGTACACCCATGTCATTCCTAAGGATGAAATGGAAAAAATTCACAACAAGAAAACTATAGAATTTGCTGAGATTGTAAGAGCCAAAAGATTGCTGCAATTAAGAGATAGAGAATTTGGTCTTAAAGAGAATATTAAATTGAATGTTAAGATTGCTGCTTACTACAACAGTATCGTTGAAGAAAAATTAAACACTGGTAGTCATAATAACTATTTAGCATGGAAAGCGTCATTCCAACATTTTCTAAATTTCTCTGGTGATAAGTTGCAAACGCAACAGTTCACAAAAAATCATGTAGCTGATTATCGAAAATATTTACTAGACTTAAAAAAAGAAAAAACTAACGAGAAAAAATTAGCAATTAATACAGCATCTACCTATTACAAACATTTCATCAATGTTCTAAAAAGTGCCTTTAAAGACAATCTAACAGATACGAATCTGGCTAAGGATGCCATATATATAAAAGAAGAAGAAACCCGACGGGAATATTTAACCGAAGAGGAATTGGGGATTTTATGGAAGACACCTATTAAAATTGAAAAAGTAAAGCATATGGCAATATTTGCTAGCCTAACCGGCTTTAGATTTTCCGATATAGTGAAATTGAAATGGGAAAGTGTTTTCAGTGATTCTCATCAAGGTAATTATATACAGCTACAAGAAAAGAAAACAGGAAATATTAGCAATCATCCTATACCGAAAACTGCATATAGTATTTTAAAATTACAAACAACGAGTGTAGGTTTAATATTTGACAACATTGATTATACTAAAACGGTTAGACCATTAAGAAAATGGATTGAGGACTCAGGTATAAATAAAAAAATCTCCTTTCATAATTTCAGACACTCATACGCTACATTACAACTAGCAAACGGTACAGACATATATACAGTCTCAAAATTACTAGGCCATAAGAACGTATCTACTACTCAAATCTATGCTAAGGTCATGGATAAAAACAAAATTGAAGCCGCTAACCGTATTAATTTAAAATTGGATGGATTATCATAAAACTTACACCAAACTATATGAAGAGCATTGTCAAACCTTCGAAGCATTAGCTATTAAAGAAATACGGAAGTGCAAGAAAAATGAATTTAGCTATTCAACAACTAAAGACGAGGTCAATAATATATTACGTAATTTATTACTTGAAGGGGAAGCTGAATTAAAAAAAAATAAGTTGCAGGAAGCTCGGTTTAATTTTTACAAAATGACCACATTACATAACCCAAATTCAGCCCTTGATAATACTATAAATATTTCTCTATTTAAATACTTTAGTGAGAATATTAAGAGTTCGAGTTTAACTTTTCCACAATCCCTTAATATACTATCTAAATATTGGGCTGTAGATTACATAAAGACGCAGTTGCATGATTCCAAAATTTTTAATGAAAGTATTTTTTATGATACCAACTTAAAAGATTTCAATCTTAGAACCAAACCAGACCCAATTAAAAATTTACGCGAATATCAAAACAATCAAAAATCTAAATACAAACTAGAACAGAAATTTGATTTGACGAATGAAGATGAAATAGAAATTATAAAATGGAAAGAAAAAATATCGAACTTTAATAATGATGAAAAACTAATACTTATTTCAATTTATATTAATATAAAAAGTACCGTTCAGACACCTGAGATTTTAAAATTAATAATGATAACTGGAGGAGTATTTGACTTGACCATTCTTCAACCAAACTACAAGAATAAAAAATTCTACAAAATAGCCACTAATGGTTTTGATTACTACAAATCAAATCAACGTGAAACGATTAGAGACTTAATCTTAAAGCTTACCCCCTTTAAAATGGAAAAAATAACTAAGGCACTAAAAAGACATCTTCAAACCTAATATTTTACATAAAAAAAGACTAATTAAAAAAGAAAGATAAAGAAACGGAACTTTTAATTCAGCATCGATAATATATTAAATATCTGATAAACAGTAATTTAAATATTAAAATTTAATTCCGAAAGGATTCCGAAAGCACATACTACACCTCCCTCTTCAATATAGTTTTACCAAAGTATTAATTAGTAAAACTTAATAATATGAAGAAAAAAAACATCAAATTGTTAGCAGAACAAATTGCTTATTTACTAAAGGATAATAGCAATTATAAAGAAGAGGAAGACGTATTTCTAAAGATTGAAGAAGCTGCCAAACTAATTCATTTAAGTAAGTATACCATTTATGGCTTAGTCCATAAAAACACTATTCCTTATCACAAACGTGGCAGTAGATTATACTTCCTAAAATCAGAAATTCTTAATTGGCTTAAAGCCGGAAAACGAAAAGATAAAGCCTCTGTTCAAAACGAGGTAGATGAATACCTACTTAAAAATCAACTGTAATCATGGAAACACAAAATAAAAAATACCTACCTGATGGTTACGTTCAAATTGATGAAGTAGTAAAAGATATAGCCCATTTAATTTATATGCATAATGGCAACATCATGCTAGTCCGCTCATTAAACCTTTTGATAACCAAGCTCAATGTTGCTAAAGAAATAATTAGCTACATGCCTAAGCTGCCTTTATACCAAATTGAGCAAGTAATTATAAATGCCTGTAAGGAAGACCCATACATGCATGGAATGCGACTTACATTACTTTTTAAAGAAAGAAGTCAAATTACAGACTTTGGTAAAATTGGTAAGAAAACTCTAGAAATAGAAAAAAGATGAGCGAACAATATATGAGAGCAGGTACGGACTACTATAAAGAGTCCTACCTCCCGCTACACAGTGGTGATAAAATGAAAGTTTTATTAAAATGGAACAAGGGTGAAATAATTACTGACTTTGGAAAAGAGTATCTAGAAACTATCCCTAAGTATGATGGGTTTTGTCTAATACCCTCACACATTAATCACCAAAAGGTGATAGCTGGGTTTTTAAATCAATATCACGCAGTTGACCATAAACCTGTGCCTGGCGAGTTAAAAGTTACCACGCAATTCTTAAAACACTTTTTTGGTGAGCAATACGAATTGGGTCTAGACTACCTCACCTTACTTTGGCAAAGACCAACGCAGACGCTACCAATTCTATGTTTAGTAAGCACAGAGCGTAACACGGGTAAATCTACATTTCTAAATTGGTTGAAAATGGTATTCCAGAGTAATATGACCATTAATAACAATGAAGATTTCAGAAGTAGGTTCAATGCTGACTGGGCTGCTAAACTAATCATAGCGGTTGATGAAGTATTATTAGACAAGCGGGAGGACAGCGAGCGTATCAAAAATTTATCCACAGCCAAGAGTTACAAAAGTGAATCTAAGGGCAAAGACCGTGTTGAGATACCGTTCTATGGAAAATTTATACTGTGCTCTAATAATGAGGAAAATTTCATTTATGTAGATAATGAGGAAATACGGTACTGGGTACGCAAAGTCCCTAAATTGCCTAAAAATGGTGACAACCCTAATATGTTGGATGCTCTTAAAAAAGAACTTCCTCATTTCATTTACTTATTGACCAATAGAAAAATATCAACAAAAAAAGTTACACGCATGTGGTTCTCAAAAGAACAAATACATACTGCAGCATTGGATAACTTGATAAAGTCTAACAAGACATTTATTCATAAAGAGTTAGAGCATATTCTGATGGATGAGTTTGATTTGTTCGATAAAGATGAATTAAAATACTCTAATGCAGACTTGGTTAGAAAGCTATCCGAGAATAACATAAGGGTTTCCTCTTCTAAAATCACGGAGGCTATTAAAAAACATATGGGGCTTGAAACTACCAACAGTAGTTATACAAAATATCATGTATCCATATTACCCACAACGCAAAAACCCTGGGTAGAAGAAACTAAGCACAAGGGTAGACATTATACCTTTAGCAGAGAAGACATGGAGCCAAATAGTTGATTTGTTGCAATATGATTTAAATGTCCAGCCGGCAGGCGTTTAATCATTCAACATCACATCAACTTGTTGTCAACAATTCAATTGTTGACCTCATGTTGAACTTCTGTTGCAGCTACAAACCATAGTAAACAATGCACCAAAAGTCAAAATTTAAGTGCTTTTCAACAATCAACAGGAGATCAATTACCTATGCTTCTTAAAGTTCTCTGCCTGTTCAAAAATCTCTTTATACACTTCATCTCTATCTACTGGTGGATATCCGTTTTCTCCTAAGAGAATAATTAAGTCTACCTTCAATTCAGCTTTTATATCGCTACGCTCGCTCCAATCTGTGTATCTAGCTTTATCATCTACAATCTTTTTAACCTCTCTGGCTAAATACAATAGTTTTTCTTTGGGGTAATTAAAATCGTATTTCTCAGCTAGTGCTTTTAAAATGTCAAAAAAGGCTTTTTCTTCAAAATCTATCCCAAGGTCATCACCTGCTTTAAATTCTTCTTTAAGCTGCATAATTAAGCTCGTTAGCTCAACCGCTATAGCCTCAAATTCCTCGCCAGAATACACATTGTCTTTACGCTCATTGTAACGATCAACAACCGCTTGCATTTTTTTTGAAAACTCTACACCTTGTACCCTATTCACTTTCTTCATTTCTCCTATTGCTTTTGCTAGCAATTTTTGAAGTAACTGAATTTTAGTATTGGGGAGCTTAATCTTATCGATATTCGCTAGGTAGTCCAAGTCAAAAATATCTTGCTCCTTATTTTCTTCCTCACCTAGCTTAATGATTTCCTCTATACCTTCACTTTGTAAAGCCGCAGATACCTTATCACGTACATAATTATTCATTTGTGCCGTATCGGGTGCCTCGCCCTTGGTAAGCTTGTATACGATTGATCTTATAGCTAAGTAAAAATGGATATGATCTTTTTCTTCCTGATTTAATTCTTCACTTCCACAGCAGATGTCGTAGGCAGATTTTAATCGTTTCACCATATCCATAAACCGCTTCTTTTTATCCTCGGTTTGCAATACGAATTCCGAAGCCTTATTTAAACAGTTTAACTGCGCCAGAGGCTTACCGGTAAAATAATCTGCAGTCCCAAACCCATGGAAATATCTTGACAATAAGTCAATATGATTTTTCACTACTATAATAGACTTGCTGATATCCTCGAAATTTTGACTATCGACCTTATTGTAAATAGCCAACGCTAAATTCATTTCTTTTTTAATACCGATGTAGTCAACAATTAAGCCTTTTCCTTTACCTGCAAACCTTCTATTAACCCTAGATATAGTCTGAATTAAATTATGTCGCTGTACCGGCTTATCTATATACATAGTATCCAGGAAAGGAACATCAAAACCAGTAAGCCACATATCTACTACTATAGCTATTTTGAAATTTGATTTTTCGTTTTTGAATTGAATATCTAAGTCTTTTCGATATGCTTTATCACCTAAGGCATTATACATTTCTTCAGGATCATCCTTACCGCGGGTCATTATCATTTTAACCCTTTCCATTGGTTTGATTTCCTTCTTTTCCTTATCGGTAAGCTCTGAACCTTCTTCACAAGCCAATACTTCTGCCCATTCAGGTCTTAATTTTATCAACTCCTTATAAAAACTAAAAGCAATTGGTCGGCTAGAACATACAAACATAGCCTTCCCTTTTACTGTTGAACCTTCCTCTGTTCTAGTTTCGTAATGCTTAACGAAATCTTTCGCAATTGCTTCTAATCGGTCTGGATCACCCAGTACCATATTCATATTAGAGCTTTCTATTTTACTCTTTTCGACATGGTATTCAGAAGCTCCTTCAGCAAGGGCATTCTCATAATAACTTTCAATTTCTTTAAGTGCAGTATTGTTTAAACTCATTTTAGCTGCACGACCTTCATAAACTATCCTAACCGTAATTTCATCTATGACTGATTCTGTCATGGTATAAGAATCTACAATATCTCCAAAAACATCTAATGTTGCATCAACAGGTGTTCCAGTGAATCCTACATAAGTGGCATTTGGTAATGAATCATGCAAGTGTTTAGCAAAACCATAAGACTTCTTAACTCCTTCATCAGTAATTTTAATTTTCTGGTCTAGGTTTATTTGACTTCTATGCGCTTCATCTGATATACATACCACATTAGTTCTCTTCGTAAGCACATCTGTATCTTCATTAAACTTATGTATGGTCGTTAAGAATACACCGCCACTATTTCTACCTTCTAACTTTTCTCGTAAGTCTGTTCTGCTAAGTACTGTTTGCACTACATTATCACCAATAAAACCTTTTGCATTTGTAAACTGTCTAGATAGTTGGTCGTCTAGATCTGTCCTATCCGTTATGATAATAATGGTAGGACTCGCTAATGCTTTACTCTTCATCAATAAGCGAGTTAAAAAAAGCATTGTAAAACTTTTACCGCAACCCGTGGTACCGAAATAGGTACCACCTTTACCATCCCCTTTTGGTTTTTGATGCTCTAAAATATTCTGAAACAATTTTCTAGTAGCATAGTATTGCGGGTACCTACAAACTATTTTCTCATCTTTCTTAGATGTGTCTGGTATATAAATAAAGTTGCGAATGATATCACGTAAATTATCATGATTAAACATACCCTTAATCATAGATTGCATACTTTCAATACCATTCACTTTTTTTCCTTGAAAAAACTGCCTATCTGATGCTGACCTCCAAGAATAAAAGAACTCGTAAGGTGCAAAGAAAGAACCAGCTTTTGAATTTACGCCATCGCTTATAACACAAAATGCATTGTACTTAAACAATGAAGGAATACTTCTTCTGTAACGATTTGTAATTTGTTCATAAGCTTTAAAAATGGTGGCATTTTCGTTTATCGCAGACTTAAACTCAAACACTACCAAAGGCAATCCATTTATATACAATATCCCATCGGGTATACGCTTTTCAACATCATCTATAATTAGCTGATTAACAATCTTGTAGTTATTATTATTCTTTTCAGAATAATCGATTAAATACACCCAAATATCTTTTTGAGAACGGTCTTCCCGCTTTAAGGCAAAACCATCTGAAACCAATTTCATGATGGCTTTATTACTCTCATATAAATCTGAGGATGAATAAATTTCTAATTGGCGAATAATTTGTTCCGCTTCATTCCCGGTTAAGTTGTCTGACCTATATTGGTTTAGTAAAAAAGCTTTTACGTCTTTCTTAATTAAAACTTCTTCATCTGAGCGCACTAATGAGCCACCGAGAACATGTGGAATTTGTTCTTGCCCTAAAAGGTTAATAAAAGCCTGTTCTAATTGCGCTTCAGTGAATTTCATAGCTTTAAACTTTAATATTCCAGGTTATGGCTGTTAGGCGATTTGATACTTCTTGTATCGTTTTTAAAATATCATCTTCTTTTGGCAACTCGCCATACACCAAATTCTTGAATCCGCTATTGTAGGTGTTTATTAACTGCTTCCAAACATTATCCGAATCGCTGAAAATCATAGCATTTTTTGGGTGAACCTCTAACCATTCATTCTTGGTTTTGAAACTAACGATATCGTCTTTTGCCACTAAGAGCAACATGTCTTCAAAAGCTGTTGCCATAAAAAATTCTTTTATATCATTCATTTGAAGAAGCATATGTATATCATACAGATGACGTATTTTATTATTCAAATCAACAATGGGGCTCTCGGTATGTGAGAACCGCACCATGCTCATTATTTTTTCGCAAAATGTTCTTCGTACATCTAATACATTAACATCAAAGGGAAGTATGTGATGTGTTTTTGCCAGTTCTTCTTGATTGGCATTTACCATCATCTCGTATATATAACTTGAGATTTGTTTTGTGCTATACGGCTCAAAATGCCCTAACCAAGATGCTTCTACTATAATATGCTCCCGCACTTGCCCAAAATTGCCCTTAAAAGCTTTTGGATAGGTATAGGCAATCTTTCTAATCATGCCCATTTTATTGGTGATACCTTCTATTTCTTCTTCAACGAACGGAGCTGTTAACGCCTTAGTTATCCTTTTGAGTTTTGTTTTTAATTGACTACCTGTTTCTCCTCCTTTTCTTAAAAGAACCAAATCTATATCTTCAGAAAAGCGTTCTATACTAGAATAACATTTAGATAAAGCCGTACCTCCTTTGAAAACAACTTCATCTTTAAACCGCCCTGTATAAATAAGATATAAGGCATAGCACACCCAATAATCTTTTTCAATATAAATATCCAAAATACCCATTCGCTGAGCTGTGGCACGTATGGCTTGGTTGAATAGGTCTGTGTCTTCATGAAGCGTCATACGATATACCATTTTTTTACAGTGGGTACTATACTTTCAGAAACTGGAATCTTATAGGTAGTAATAGGGTTTAATGATTCAAAAAGGTCATTAAGTAATTGTTCTGCCTTACTATCAATAGTGGACAATAAGGCTCCTAACAATGCCCTTGTACCAGGACCATATTTAAAAGCCAACTTTATAATTTGTTCCTGTTCGTTGAGCGGCAAATCTTTTAATAAAACCAATAAGCGTTTACAGCTATTGTCTACTGTGGTATCAGGTATCTTTTTTATAAACCGAATCACATCTAGTAATTGCAACAGTGGGATGTTATCGTTGTTAATTGTATTTTTTTGTTTAATGAAAGAAATACTAAAACGACCTCTTTTAAATTTAGTACGGGTTTGTTGTGTACCTATCTGAATACTATTGCCTACCTGTGTGGTAAACCCAAGTGTATTATAAATGCTATACCCGGTAATATATCCTATACGCTTTCTGCCCTCTTCCTCTAACAGGTCTTTTACAATTTGGTATTGTTCTGGCAATAAGGTCCCAAATACACTTTCTTGCGGTTTATAGTATTTTCCTTTTGAAAGCTTACTGATTTTGCCCGATTTCACCATTCTATTCAGGTGTTTTATAACAGCTTCACGCTTATTCACCTCTGTCAAAAAATCTACATAGGTAAAAACATAGCTCTTAGGCAGCTTATTTATCTTATCCTCAATATAATCAGATGTTTTCACGTATTTATCTTTACTCAAATATAAACAAAATGTCCAGTTTTTAGCGCAATAAACTGGACATTTTTAAAGCCCGGTTAACAATATCTAATATCTTTATTTGTTTTTTATTCATTAGGCCCCGTCCTTTGTTCGTGTTTAAAAATAATTCGTTCACGAACAAAGGACGGGGCCTAATGATGCGCGCGTTAATATTGTAAACACTTCTACCTTAAAGCAAAACACTATTCTACTACTTTTTTGCTATCAAGAAAATTTTCCATTTTTCTGAAAGCTGATAACATATGGTCATCCACTAATTTTTGTTGTATAAATTCAGATAAATTAGCAATATCATTTGCACCTAACTCATATTCTTTCAACATAAAGTGTGCAAAATCTAAATTGGTGCTTTCAAAATGATCTGCAAAATTCGACACTTCTTCTTCAGAGAACTTAATTTCCTTTTTATAAATACCACGGTTCTTTAAAAGCTTCCCTTGTAATTCAATTTTAATCCTTATCATTCTCTCTTCCTTTAATAAATCTTCGTACAGAATAGTAAAGAACAAATCTTTGTGTTTAGGTGAAACGTAATACACCATCCTACCATTTTGCGAGTTATTTGTCCATGGTTCCAATAGATTTAAATCCTCTAAAGTTTGACCTGCTTTTTTCAACTCACTTAAAACATGTGATTTTACTTTTTTCTGGAAAATGACCAATTCGTTTATTTTCTTCTGATTTTTATAGTAGAAATCAACATTTTCTTTACTCATAAGGTCATGACTAAGATTGATAATATTTTGGTGTAAATCTTTTAAAAACACTACATACTTATCACTAGCATCTAATACGTAACTACCTAAATTCTGCATTACTTTATTCAATAGTGCTAAATGGGTAATATTTATAAAGTGCGGGTGGTTTATATTAGAAATAGGGTATAAAGACAATACTATACCAATTTTATCTAAAGCTTTAATCTCATTATAATAGGCATGCAAATCGTTATGAAGATGATGGTATACTTTGTTTTCTATAATAATGGCATGGGTGTTATTTTGCAATACAATATCAATACGTTTTTGTGTACTTATTCCGTATTCTGTATCTACATCAAAAACGAAAAATGTTTCGAAACGGCTATCATTAATTAACTCTAACAAACTTTTAATAAACAAGTCTTTACATTGGTGCTCTTCATTTACATCAAAATAAAAAGCCAACATATTAGACAACACATTTTCATAATGTGGTTGTTTTGCTATACCTAAAAAAGTTTTAGGCTTGCCTTTAATTTTTGGTATTTCATTTTGATTAAGAAAAGTTTGTAATTGCTCTAACATCATAACACACGTCTATCAAAATTCACTAACTCCCAATGTGCTACACTTTGGTTTTCTTTTTTCGCTAATACTCTTACATCATTTACAATTTGCATATAGGTATCGGCACAAGTTAACTGTGTCCAGTTCACCAAAGGCTGTTTGTATATTTTTAGCTGTATTATTCTATCTACAGGGAAATGTGGTGGTTCAGGCAATATGCCCAAACACCAATAGTATTTTAAAGCTAGGTTCAATAGTTTTTGACTAATACCTATATTTATTGGTGCCTTAAGTACTTCTTCAAAGTTTGCGGTATACTCACAAATAGCTTTAATATTCTCTACATGCTGTATGTCGGTAACCTTTTTTCCGTAGGTAACCAGTATAACTTGCTCTATAAAATCTCTAAGTTTGGTCCTAAAATAGGTACGTTCTTTTTCTTTCGTTTTTGCTTTATAAATACCAGAATGCTGAAACGCACCGCCAAACGTGAGTAACCAAATTTCTTCTATTAGAAAGACCTGTTGTTTAATTTGCATAACTAAACAACCTGTTTATTATATTATATATTAATATGGGTATCATATAATTCTTTATTATCCCTAATTTTAATAGCATTTTCTATATACAATTTATGATTTACTATAAAATCTTCATATTTAACGTTTAAAATATAAGATGAATCACCTGAATAGACATAGTAACCATTACATGCCCTTCTAATTGGATTTTTCACATTAAACATATTTGCTTTTATAATATCGAACAATAAAGAAGTATTGTAATTGGTGCAATTACAATTCGAATCTTGAGTAATGTACCAATCATAAGAATTATTTTCGTCAGGTAAAACGACTGCAATAATTCCGTTCATCCTACTAGTTCTATCTAAACGTGTAGTTTGTCTTAAAGAGTATGAAACTTCCCATGGCATCCATTGATCTTTTTCTGCTTTGAATGATTCTTTCATTCCTTTTGATATTAAAACAATTGTCACGCTACTATTAAAAATTTTATCCTTTAAAGATGACTTAATAGTTTCATCAGCAAAATGTTGAAGACTTTCTCCATCTTTTTCACCTAAATTAATATTATCCTTACCGATGATATCTTGTAAATTATCTACATAATCCCTAACTCTTGTTTCTCTTGGTGTTCTATAAATTCTTCCAAAAAGCTCAATTTCATCGACTTTTTTTAAATCTGGAACATGTGTATCCGCATATTTATATGAAACAAATACTTTTCTACCCATAACTATATTTTATCAATTAAAAACTCTTGAAATATAGATGAAAATGCATAATCAGTTAAAAATCGTTCATTCTTATTAATACTATTTTCATATATTATTTTTGCTGCTGCTCCTGTACTTGCTAAAGGAATAATAATCGCATTTGGGTGAAATTCTTTAAACATTTTATATTCATCTTCAACCCCTTCCATACCTCCAATAAAAATACCAGCAGCAAACTCTTTACCTCCAAGCATTAATTCTCTCATTGTTCTAAGACTTGAATCTCTTTCTTCTGAAACAGGTGTTAGAATTACGTTTTCGAATTTGTTATTATCCTCAGGATAAAATTTTTCAAAAAATTTAGATTGATATAACAAAACATGGTCTTGAACTTCCATATTTAATTTTTGTAATACATAGTTTACTAAAGGTGTAATTGATGGATGTCCTCCCCAAATTAATCTGTGATTTGGCAATACAGTTGAACATAATGCAATTACAGCATCACGAATAGCAATAACGTCAGCAGTTTCATAATATCGAGGGTCTCTTTCAGGTAGTGGTATACTAGCCGAAAGAAATATGTTTTTTAATTCCTTTCTAGCCATTCCTCAAAATTTTGTTTTTTAATTGTTTGTACTTTTAAATAACCATTTAACCAATCCAAATGATTAAGCCATCTATCCCTTATACGCAAATCATCATAAATTAAATGAACACTATCTACTTCGTAGTCTTTAATTTCCTTAAAAATTTCTTCAGACTGATTACAATTAACAGATTGTGGAATACCTACGCTTGGAATAAAAATTCTTCTTTTTCCATTACCTAATTCTTCTGTAATAAAGCGCTCTGGTTGCAAATTTATTTTTTTACCATGTTTAGTGGCAAAATTGTTGAACTCCGTAATTAAATTATCTTGTCTAGATGCCAAATTTCTTGCTCTCATCGATTCTACTTCAACAATTAAATTATTAACGAACGATTCCGTTAGTTTAGATAAATCTTCTTTATCAAATACATCATTTTCAAAATTATTCTCTTTAAGTTGAATAGGCAGACAAACATGCGCCATAGCTTCCAATTTATGATTAGGCCATACTAATTGAATTATACCAATTTGTTTTGCGTTAGCTTCCGCAATTTCTTCTGTACACCAATAACTTTCTAAAAATTTAGGTGTGTTTAACAACACAATTACATCGCAATCTGTCATTCTATGCCAAAGCTCTTCTTGAAAAGGTTCGCCTGGTTTTATGGAATGTGTATCTAGAAATACATCAAAATTATTTCTCTCTAAAGCCTCGTACAATTGAATTGCTACAGATGTAGATTCTGCTCTTTTATAACTTACAAACACTTTTCTTGAAGACCTTAATAATTCAAAAGCTTCTAAGGCTAGATTTACAATTTTTATATCTTTTGTTGAATCATATAAAAGACCATTTTGGTTTTCAAGTATTTTAGGAGTTTCATTGCTAAAACAGTTTTCTTTATAATAGACTGGTAGAATTAACGTCCCATCTTTTATTAAAGTCTCAGTTATACTTATGTCTTTAAAACTTCCATTTTCATCACCAAAATATATTGCGAATGCTGGCTGATTACCATTATACTCTGTATTAAAATTTCCGTGATTTATTATCTTAAAATAATCTCGCTCTAGTTTTAATTCTTCTATTTTTATATAAAATAAATCTATTACTTTATTTGAAAGACTACCAAGATTGCCTAAAACTATTAATTGATATTTATATTTCATAAGCTTTAACTGCTACTGTTTTGGTTTCTACTTTTGACATTTTGGAAAGAATTGTGCTTGCCAAATCATCGAGCTCTTTAGATATCTTTCTATTTAATATTATTTTATTTAATATAGCTGTCCCAATATTTTCATATTTCTTAAGAACATCTTCTTTAGGAATTAAAATTGAAAGATTACTAATGTTATCTTTATTCAAACTACCACGTATACTTTGTGCATCTGACTCATTTCTTAATTCATTATATTTAGACCTAAGATGAAAAAATACAAACGACTTGTATGATTCATTTTTTGGTCTTATACATAAAACAGATTGGTTAACATAGGTGTTAATTCCACAAAATGATGCTTGCCCTCTTGTTTTACCTTGACCAGCAGAAGCAATTATAGTGTCACCAATTAGTGCCAACTTTGTTGAAGAATTATCAACTCCATTTTGTGTAATCATTCTTTCTGAATCAATTATTACTATATCTCTAGTTTCACCAGATGACAACCAATAAAATTCATTCCCCCAATAATTTTTTTCTGAAGTTCTTGGTGTTCCTCCACTGAATACTTTTTTTGTAATTTTTGATAAATCACTAACTTCCCAACCCAGAGGAATCTCCATATCCAATTCCTTATTAAAAACCATTTTACCACCAGAAGATTTATAAGATTTTCCTTCTGCATTAGGAAACTCAAAATCTAAAAACCAGTGTTTGTATAATGCCTGAGCAGTTTCCTCTAGTTTTTGATTTAGGGTTTCGTTTAATGAAATTCGATTTACAATGGTATTATATTCCTTCACAATTTCATGTTGTTTTTCTATGGATGGAACTGGGAGTTCCATATCTAAAAAATCCTCCCATTCTAAACTACCTCTTACGCCACCTACCGCAAGAAAACAAGCGTGTCTATCAAATTCAGAACGTGAGAACCACATCATTAAATAATCTGGTAATAACTCATCGGTATTTATAACTTCAAAAACAGGATACGCTTGAGATATAATTGCTTTATCAAATTCTTTTAGTAAAGCAATAGGCATTTTTTTATCGCGCCTTACCTGCATTATACTACAGGCAAATTGATTCTTTTTAATGATTTTATATTTTGCCATGTTGGTACCAATAGTATTGGCAACGGAGGGAATAAACTCTTTACTAATACTTAACCCCAAGAGTTTTGTAACCCTAAGGTCCTTGTTGCGAACATCAACCAACTTTATGAAATCACCAATGCGTCTATAGTTAGATTTCATAACCTAGCTCTTTAAATACATTTAACAACTCCTTTTTTGATTGCTCTTCGGCTTTTAATAACTCTGAAAACTCATTCTGCAAAGCAGTCATTTTATCATCAAAATCAATATTCTCATCTCTATTAATAAACTCAATATATTTGCTAGGAACTAAAGAATAATCTCGCTTTACAATTTCTTCCAAAGAAGCAGAGTAACTGTATTCCGGTATGTCCTTGTAATCGGTATTTTTTTGTTGCCAATCGTGATAAGTGCTAGCAATTTCCTCTATATTTTCATCTGAAAATTGAATGAATTTCTTTTCAAAAGGTATTCCTACCTCTCTCAAATCCATAAACAAAAATTCATGCTGTCTATCACGGTAATTCTTAATAACATCATTGAGTTTTACAGTCCGCTCCTTTTTATTATTGTTTAGAATCCACAAGGTTACACTAATGTTGGTGGTGTAAAACATATTTTGGGGTAGAATAACAATAGCTTCTACTAATCCGTTTTCAATCAGTTTCTTTCTAATTTTATATTCTTCGCCACCACCAGAAAGTGCACCATTAGCCAAAATAAAACCAGCGACACCATTTTCAGATAATTTTGAGACCATATTCAGAATCCAGGCATAATTGGCATTTCCAGTTTGTGGAACATCATATCCTCTCCAACGTGGGTCGTCTACCAATTCATTATCTGCACGCCAAGCCTTCTGGTTAAAAGGTGGGTTAGCCATAATATAATCTGCCTTCAAGTCTTTATGTTGGTCCTTCGCAAAAGTATCTGCCGGGACCGCACCCAAATTAGCAGCGATACCTCTAATGGCAAGATTCATTTTAGCAAGTTTATAGGTAGTAGCCGTATATTCTTGCCCGTATATAGAAACCTCTTTTTTATCGCCATGGTGGTTTTCTATGAATTTCATAGACTGTACAAACATACCACCAGAACCACAGGCAGGGTCATAGATAATACCCTTATAAGGTTCTATCATTTCTGCAATAAGGTTAACTATACTTTTAGGAGTATAGAACTCCCCTTTGCCCTTACCTTCCGCTAAAGCAAATTTGCTTAAGAAATATTCATATACACGCCCAACAATATCTTGTTGCTTGTCTTTAAGCGTATCTATATTATTAATGGTATCCAATAAGGCTGCTAACTTGCTTACATCCATATTTAGACGAGAGAAATAATTGTCTGGTAATGCTCCTTTTAATGAAGGGTTGTTTTTCTCTGTAGTATGTAAAGCTGTATCTATAATTAAAGCAATATTATCTTGCTTTGAGTTTTTAATAATATGGCTCCATCGAGATTCCTCTGGTAGAAAGAAAATGTTCTTCATATTGTAGAACTCTTTCATTTCCAAATATTTCTCTTTGCCTTCATCTACAAGCTCCTGTCTTCTTTCCTGGAACTTATCACTAGCAAATTTTAGAAATATTAAACTTAAAACTACATGCTTGTATTCAGAACTTTCAACTGTTCCTCTTAACTTATTGGCAGAATCCCAAAGGGTTTCCTCCATTGATTTAGTTTTTTTTGCTGCTGCTTTTTTTGCCATTAAATATAAAATCTGATTAACCTTAAAGGTAAGGTTCTACTATTTCTAAAATGATTGGGGGAGGTTGATTTAGAAAAATAATCTAATTACATTCTAAAAATAACGGAATTTTCTCACATACCCTGAATAAATTGAACCTGTATTCCGTAAATCAAGAAACTACATTTATTTGAGAATATACCCTAAAAATTTAAGAATATGATACTTAAAGACTTATACCAATTAGTATGGAATAAACCGCTAAAACAAATTTGCAAAGAACATGAAATAGGATATTCAGATTTCAAGCAATTATGTACAGACCATCAAATACCCTTACCAGAAATGGGTTATTGGACCAAACTACGTTTTGGTAAACCAGTCACTAAAATTGCCTTACCCAAAGAACTCGATAATAATAAGGTAATTGACTTAGATTTATTAAAAAGGGTAAAAGAGAATATTGAGTCTATACCTAAGATTCTATACCCAAAGAAAATGCACCCATTGGTTACGAAGACTAAGCAAGAGTTAAACCTTACTAAGTCTTACAGAGGCTCTATCGCAAGAATGGAATGGGATAGACAAAAGAACATATTACCCATACATACCGATGAAAAACTACAGAAAAGAGCCCTAAACTTTATGAACATCTTATTATTCAACATGGAAAAACGAGATATGAAAATTAAGTTTGATTACGGTAGGTGTAATATTGAGCTTTATAACCAAAGCATAGAAATAAATCTTAGACAGAAATACCATAGGGTACGAACCACAGATGATACCGGTTGGAGCAGACAAGAATTTGTTAAGAGTGATAAATTGGAATTTCTAACAGGCTATCATGCTAGAAAAAATTGGTTGGATACAGACCAGATTAAAATTGAAGAACAAATCTCAAAAATTCTTGATTACATAGAAAAAGACCTGACCTATTGGCGAGACCTTAGAAAACAACCAGCAGAACAAAAGAAAATAGAGGAAATTGAATTTAGAAAACGACAAGAAATAGAACGACTGCAAAAATTAGAAGAAGAGAAAACGGTACAGCTTTATACAGATGCAGAAAATTGGCAAAGGGCAGAACTTTTAAGAAAGTTCATTGAAGCCAAAAAAGAAAATGAAATCTCTAAGGGAACATTTAATAAAGAAACCGAATTATGGTTGGCATGGGTTACCACCAAAATAAATAAATTGGACCCATTACAAAACTAGGGTTGAACATGGTTATCTATGGTTATCTATGGTTACCCTCAACTACCCATATAGCTACCCTAGCCTACCCTTTTAGCTACCCAAGCCTAAAAATGTGGTTATTACTGCCTACCATCACCTACCTTTTTGGGTGCCATTACCTACCCATTCACCTACCCGTTTACTTGCACTAGCCTCCCCGTGTGGTTATAACTACCTGCCATCACCTACCTTTTCACCTAACCTAGCCTACCCGTTTGATTATTACTGCCTACTTTCACCTACCCTTTTGGTACCATTATCTACCCGTTTGCCTACCCTAGCCTACCCATGTGGTTATAATTGCCTACCATAACCTACCATTTTGGGTGCCATTGCCTACCCGTGTGGTTATAACTGCCTACCCTAAGCCTACCCCTTCAGGTATCATTGCCTACCCAATCGCTTACCCGATTCGCTACCCTTGCCTACCCGTGTGGATATAACTGCCTACCATAAGCCTAACACCGTAATTATCACTGCCTACCCTAAGCCTACCCCTTTTTGGGTACCATTGTCTACCCTAGCCTATAATTTTCACCCAAATAATAACATATTAAAGGGTTAGCAGTCACCCTCATAAACCAAAAGTACCTACCCATTTGGCAACCATTGCCTACCCTAAATGCCTACCCCACGTCTACCCATTCAGCTAGCCTACCCGTGTGTATATCTCGACCAACCATCACATACCCATTTGGGTTCTATTGCTTACCCTCTTTCAAACCTAACAGCTAACAGCTATCATCACCTACCCTTTAACATAAATACCTCTGAAAATCAATAACTTAATTTTTTTTCAATTAAATAAGCTCAGTTTGCAGTAATGATTGGTTTAGGTTATCGATGCTTCCCTTGTCTACCCATTACCTAAAAACACGAACCGGTTTGCCTTCTCAAATTATACTATTCTTACCCTAATTTCACCCTTTATTTAAACTTCTGTTTCCCTTAACCAAAGCTAATATTAACAAAATGCCTAGGCTTGTATAACCTTTCCTATCAAATGTTTATTACTCAAAATTTTAAAAACCTCGAGTTACTTAAAACAAAATAGCAGGACATTTTAAATGTCCTGCTATTAATATGCTAAAAAATATAGTTAAAATTAATACCCAGGGTTTTGGTTTAAAACACCGCCACTTAAATCAATGGCATTAATTGGAATAGGAAAAAGTTCAAATGCATCTTGCACCTCTCTTGCCTTCTCTCCAAAGTTAGGAATAGTCCTTGCCTCGTTGGTGATATATTCTCTCATAACAGAAACAAATGTTCCATATCTTCTTAAATCAAAAAGTCTTTTCCCTTCCATACTTAGTTCCAATCTACGTTCATGCTTAACCGCTTTTACAGCAAAAGCCTGATCAGGAAAAGAGACATAAGTCTCTATTATATAATTTGCAGCATCGGCAGTACCATCTTCGGTTTTTATATAGGTCATGTTTTTTGCTCTCAACCTAATTCGATCAACATATTGTACCGCAATACCCAAATCGTTAGTTTGAGCCGCTGCTTCTGCAGCCATTAATAAAACATCTGCAAACCTCAAGATATCATAATTTATACCAGCTGATTGTTGACCCCAACCTCCTGTAGTACCTCTATTCGCATCTTCACCTTGTCTGTAAACATGCTTTCTAGGTAAATAAGGTCCAGAAATATCAGCAAACGTAGCACGAATCCATGAAGAACCAGGCATCACACCAAAACCATTGTATTCTATTCCTCTTCTACCAACTGTATAATCAAGTCTTGGATCAAGGGGTCCGGCATATGGAGTAAATGCTTCATCGTCGTTAAGTCCAGCATCATTATTCACATCCGATTGATTATAGGTATCTAATAAAGGAAGTCCATTATTATCTGTTTGAAAAGAATTTACCAAATCTTGGGTAGGTTGATAAAATCCACAACAGGTACCAAGTGCTCCATCAGCAGGTTGGGCAATGGAGGCACCCCTATTTCCATTAAATGATTGACCACTATCAGCAGTAAATTGAATGGCAAATATCGATTCTATACTATTTTCACCTGCTAAAGCATAATTATCCACAAACTCAGTATTTAGATCATATGGACCATTGGTTATAACATCATTGAGAATAGTCAAAGCTGATCCCCATTTCTCTTGTTGAAGTAATGTTTTACCCATGTATGCCTTAGCTGCCCAAGAATTTGGCCTTCCAACATCACTTTGTGAATCTGGAAGGTTATCGATAGCAAATTGAAAATCTGCTTCAATCTGCTCCCATATTGGACCAGGATTAGGTTGATTGTATTCAGAATTCACTAGATTTTCTTCTGAAATAAAAGGTACATTTCCAAAAGATACTTGCAACTCAAAATTAAAATGCCCCCGTAAAAATCTTGCTTCTGCTAATTGCCCTGTTAAATCTGCATCTTCAATTGTACTTATCAATGAAATTACAGCATTGGAACGGTTCACACCCGCAAAAAGAGCTTCCCATTTACCTAGGAAAAATGGATTACCAGTATTCCAATTAAAAATTTCTGCGTCATATAAATCAGGTTGATCACTATCCGTACTACCCTTATGAGCTTCATCAGCTACTACATCCATAAACCAATTATCACCAGATGCCCCCCATTCATTACCAGTTCTATTATTCCGAACACCATCCAAAGAAGAATAGGCTCCTATTAAAAGCAAATCGACACCTTGGGGATTTGCAAGTGAATCGTCGCTTAATGCCCCCACAGCGGGTAATTGCGTAAAGTCGTCGCTACATGCTAAAATCACAAAAAGTAAACACGTATATGTTATTAGTTTCTTTTTCATTTTTTTAAATTTTTATATTAAGACCTAATGTTAAAATTCTATTTTGTGGAGTCACTCCACTATCAATTCCTAAATTAAGGTTATTGAAAGAGATGATTTCTGGATCCCATCCATCGTATTTGGTCCAAGTAATAAGGTTAGAACCTTGCACATATAATCTTAAGGAAGAAACACCAATATTATCCAATACATTGGATGGCAGCGTATACCCTATTTGTAGGTTTTTTAACCTTAAAAAAGAGCCATCCTCTACAAAAAATGTGTTTGGATTAATTTCACTATTTTGAATAGTTGTACTTAATGCAGGTAATTTGGCATCAGTATTGGTAGGTGTCCAAGAATCTAATACTCTAATACTTCTATTACCTTGAGTAAATGATGGGAAATCTGTAAAAATCTTTTCTTGATTATAGATATCATTTCCTTGAGAACCTTGAAAGAAAGCGGAGATATCAAAGCCTTTGTAACCAGCTGTAAGATTAATACCATATGTAAAGTCTGGATGTGGTGACCCAATATAGGTTCTGTCATCATCATTAATAATTCCATCACCAGAAATATCTTGATATGTGAATCTACCATTATCGTCAATACCTGTTACAACACGACCATAAAATGAGGATATTGGCCTACCTACTTCTGTTCTGGTAATATTTCCTCCTATATATGAATCACCAAGTTGAAATTCCGAGATTAATTCTTTTACTTCATTTTTATATTTAGACACATTAGCGGATATACCATAGGAGAAACCAGACCCAGTTTCATTATCATATGACAATGAAAAATCAAAACCATTATTTACAACCGTTCCTAAATTAACCAAAGGAGCACTGGCGTCTATCGCAGTAGTACTGATCAAACTATTATCTCTATTTACCAAATCCCTTGTTTCAATGTTAAAATATTCAAAATCTATATTCAGCGAATTATTAAATAACCCTAATTCAACACCAGCATTGCTAGCTAGACTGGTCTCCCATTTTAAATTGGGATTACCCACGTCTTGTAATATTGCACCAGTGGAAATTGAACTGCCGTTAATTGCATAGTTACTTTGAGATTCACTTAATACCGATATATTTATAGTTGGGTTATCCGCTGGTAACGTCTGGTTACCCATTTCGCCGTAGGAACCCTTAAATTTCAACCTACTAATAGCTCCTTCTTTTGGAAAAAAGTTTTCGTTACTCACTATCCAACCGCCACTGACAGAAGGAAAAGTTTGACTTTGGTTATCTCCTTTAAACCTGGAAGACTTATCGTTTCTTAACGTACCGGTAACAAAGTACCTACTGTTATAACTATAAGTTGCTGTCCCAAATATTGAATACAGGGAATTTGCGCTGTCAAAAGCGAAATTAACATTTGGAGTTCCACTTCCATTACTAGGAAGATAGAAATCAGGTGTTTCGAATAAGTATCCATTAATAGCCAATTCCTTTCCTTTTCCACCGTTCTTTACAGCTTCTATACCAGCTAATGCACTTATAGTATGTTTTCCATAAGATTTATTATAACCCAATGTATTGGTCCATGTCCAACCATACGTTTCTTGATCTAGCTCCGTTAATGTATTCGTGGCTAAAGGCTCCCCATGCTCTGGATCCAATGCCTGAAAGGTTCTCTGATTGAAAACATCAAAGGTTCCACTAATTGTAGATTTTGCAGTTAGGCCATCCGCAAGTTTTGCAGAAACATAGACATCACCGATAACCCGAAATGTTTTGCTATAATTGTCTTTACCTCTTGTCAATTGGGCAAGTGGGTTTCTTACGTTTGATGTCTGGTTAGTAGTCAATGAACCTGCAAAATCGCCCAAATCATCATAGACAGGGATAAGAGGATTCATCCGAAGCGCTCCATTTCTTTGGTTTCCTCCATTACCATTGGAAAATGTAATGCTAAGATGTTCACCAACGGTAACTTTGTCAGATATTTTAAATTCAGAATTTAGTCTGTTTATACCTTGTTTGAAACCAGTGTACTTTTGAATACCATCTCTGTTTAAATAAGAAGCTGAAAAATAGTATTTACCAGTTTCTGAACCATTTTGGATTGAAAAGGAAGCGCTTTGCGTTGTTCCAGTTCGCAAAATTGCATCTAACCAATCTGTGCCATTAGGATCAACGGTTGCTGTTCTTTCACCCCTAACAATTGGATTGTAGGAGACTACTCTGGTGTAATCAACTATTGTATTTGGTACAACGGCTGAAGTTCCACTTCCATATTGAGTGTTATTAAAGGTTACACCGTCATTTGCAAAGCTCTGGAATAACATATCACCATGTTGCTGAGCATTAAGTACTTTTGGCACATTAATGGCATTTGTAAATCCTGAATATGCATCTATGGAAATAATTGCTTTATCCATATTGTAACTCCCACCTTTAGTAGTAATTATAATAACCCCATTGGAGGCTCTAGCTCCATAAATTGCAGCTGCACCATCTTTTAAAACATTTATTTGATCAATATCATTTGGATTAATACTATTTAAAAGAAAACCATTTTCAGATTGTACTCCATCAATTATATATAATGGGTCAGTATTATTACTTGATCCAAAACCCCTTATAGTGATTTTCGGTCTACTCCCTGGATCACCATTACTAACTACGTTTACTCCACTAACTCTTCCTTGTAATGCCTCCGCTGCATTTACTATTGGTGTTTTAGTAGCCTCAGAAACATCAACCGATGCAACTGAACCTGTTAATTCACCTCTGGTTGTTAATTGATAGCCAGTAACAACAACTTCATCTAAAGCTGCGGCATCTTCCTCCATCGAAGTTACTATACTGGATTGTCCATTAACTGAAATTTCTTGGTTCTTAAACCCTATATAACTAAAAACTAAAACTGCTTCTGCATCCACTTCTAAAGAAAAGTTTCCATCGAAGTCAGTTTGAGTACCATTAGTAGTGCCTTTTTCCACTACAGAAGCGCCAGGTAAAGGGCTTCCGTTTTGGTCGGTAACACTACCAGTTACCATTGATTGCAAAATTTCAACTTTTGCATCAAGACTTGAATTTGTTTTTAAATTTGCCATTGCTCCCTGAGAACCTAGGCAAATGATTACCGATAAGAATCCATATCTAAGAAAGGAATATTTCCTTTTGGATTGAATCGATTTGAAGTCGATGTTTTTTTCGTTCATAATTTTTAGTTGTTTAGTTAATTAATTACTTTTTTCAATTCCTTTTCCTGTCGCCGCATAGTAAATTCCACCATATAAATGCTCTAAAAACCAATGGTTCTGATAAACATTATCAATATGCCCTAATGCAGTATAAAATGAACGACCACCATCAAATTCATGATACCAAGAAATAGGATGGACTTTCATCCCCAATCCTATTCTATCAATTGTTCTCTTTCCGTTTGGATCTAAATCCCTATTCTTCCAGGTTATCTTTTCATCATAACTATCTTCATCTACTAAGATTAAATTTTGGAGGTTATCTACCTTATCGGGTCCAAATTCGTACCACTCATCAGTCCACAACAACGTGTTTGGAAAATGCTCTAAGCCTGGAAAATTATGATTGGCAACTTTTAATTTTGCAGTTTGTTGAACAGGGTGAATATGAAACATTCGCCCGACTAACTTTGTATACCAAGGCCAATCATATTCTGTATCTGAGGCCGCATGAATTCCAACATAACCTTTACCAGATTGAATATATTTCTCAAAAGCTAATTGTTCATTGGCATCGAAAATATCTGCAGTAGTACTGAGGAACACCACGGCATCGAAATCTTTGAGCACATCTTCTGTTATTTTCACAGCATCCTGTTGTCTTGAAACTTCAAAATTGTGAGTTTGTGCTAGTTGATTAATTGCAATGATTCCATAATCTATTGATTCGTGATGCCAGCCTGCAGTTTCTGTTATCAGTAGCACTTTAAATTGACTTTGAGCCATACAACTCATTGTAATTACAAGGCTAAAAAAAAAGAGAGCCATACCCTTACATGGTTTTTTTTTAATTCGCATTTTTTTAGGTTTAGATATTTGTTGATAGAGTTTCTAGAAATACACAGAGGTTAACAACTCCCCTGTGTATGATTAAACTAACTAAACAAAAACTCAGATTTTTATTAATAAATAGCGGATAAACTATATATCGATATTTTCATAACAAGCTTATTTTTTAGAATTGCTTACAAATGAGATATGTTTACTATCTGGTGACCAAGAATTAACATTTAGCGTTCCTTGACCTCCATAGAGATAAGCGATGACTTTTGGAGCACCACCAGAGACAGGCATTAAACGCAACATTACTTGTTTGTATGAAGGGTGAGAATTTAATTCAATGCTTGGCTCAAATGAGATGAATGCAATCCACTTACCATCTGGTGAAATATGTGGAAACCAATCGTTGTATTCATCAAAAGTAATTTGTTCTTTATTACTACCATCTGGTTTCATTCTCCACAATTGCATAGTACCTCCATTTTTAGAGCCATTGTAATAAATGTATTTACCATCTGGAGAATATTCACATCCATCGACATGCTCTAATTTCTTGTTGTTAGTTAGTTTTATTTCCTTACCACCTTTAATTCCTTTTTTATAGATATCGTATACTTCACTCCCGTTACGTTTGGCTACGTAAACGACATCTTTATTATTGGCTGACCAACCGTGCAAATAAGAAGGAGCTTCCGTCGTGACCGCTTTAGGTTCTCCACCTGTAATTGGCAAAACAAACACATTGGAACCGTTACCATCGTTGTGGCTAATTCCTAGCATTTTTCCATCGAATGAAATACAATGATCATTATTTAATTGGTCGGCAGAGCCTGTATTTACCTTTTTCGTTTCGCCGCCATTTATCGGAATGGTATAAAGTAATCCATCCATATTGAACAATAACTCCTTGCCATCGGGCATCCAGTTGGGAGCCTCAAAACGACCATCTTTTTCAAGAATCACCTTGCGCTTACCATCAAAGACATTCATTGTCTCCATTCGGCAACCTATCCATCCCTCATTATTAGGGTTATAAGTTTCGTTAACTGGTTGATCAATACGAACATTCCACACTTTAGCTGTTTCTACAGCATCAACATCATGAGAACCTATCACAATTCCAGTAAATGCTTCCTTTGGCATAAAGGGTAATTCCTTTGAACTTATCTCCTGTAAAGGTTCACCTGAGTGCGCAGCTCTCACAATAAAAGTATTTCCTTTTCTTTCTAACTGAATTATTTCATAAAAGCGTTTTTGTGCCCAAACATCATCTTCTGGATTTTGCATATCAGCACCTTTTCTTTCCCTCCATTGACCTGCGGTAAGACCATCTCCATGAATAAATCCACCCACCATAACGGCATTATCATCTTCAGTTGCACGTGTCATCCATCCAATCTTACGATGTGCTTCATTATAGCCTTCAAAACGGAAATTGGCAGTCACTATAAAATCACCTACAATTTTGTTATATAGAAATCTATGTTCATCACGTTGACCCCATATATTATGTCCTGCACCTTTTATAGTATAGGTTTGAGTTACATCATCGAAAATGGCAGATCCTTCTAATTTTGGATTCCCAATGTCTTTATTAAATTGAAAATCCCCGATTGAATTTTCTTGAGAATTAGATAATTGCCATACACAAAGGCAAATAAGAATTGATGCTGTTTTTAAAATATTCATTGAGTTCTGTTTATTTGATATTATTTATATTTTGGATATAACAATTCTAATATATATTTAAAGTAGTAAGGTAGGTTTACTGTTTTTACAGGTAGGAATTATATCCAACCTATATATAACAGCACCTTCCAAAAGTTTTATAATGTAGATTTAATACTTGCAGTCTTATGCTTTATCCTCTAGATTGTAAATTAAGAATCAAATAATTTTTCGAATTCAAGTTGATATAAGCTGAAGAATTATGATGAATACTTGTTATATGATAGTATTTTCTAGAAATGGAAGATTCTGTGAAAATGTTTATAATGAAAGTTCGTACATTGAAGATATTTGGTCAATACAAATTTCAAGATGAATACCTAGTATCTTATTTGACATTTAGTCTTAAATATTTATACCTGACCTTTATTATCAGCCAAAAAAACAGACGGGCTTTTGCCGTAATATTTTTTAAATAATGTGCCAAAATACTTAGCATCTGAAAAGCCAACATTATATGCAACTTCACTTACATTATAAGCACCAGTCATTAACATTGATTTTCCTTTCTTTAAACGAATAGTTCTAATAATTTCATTTGGTGAGACATCAATCAGTCCCTTAATTTTATGATAAAAAGATGTTCTACTCATTCCCATTGCTTCACACATATCTTGTACTGAAAAGTTTTCATCACTCATATTTTCTTCAATGAAGTGGGTAAGCTCATTCATAAAATTTTCATCAAGCTCATTTTTAAAGTCAATCTTATCCACTTCAAAATCACTAACAAGAAACTTTTTCTTTAGCATGGACCTATTCCGCAATAATCCTTCCACTTTACTGAGAAGCAATTCGTAGTCATATGGTTTAGTAATGTAATCATCTGCTCCACTTTCTAATCCATGAATTATATTTTCTTTCGAACTTAAGCCTGTTAGAAGTATTACCGGTATATGACAAGTTTCGATATTCCTTTTCAAGTTCATGCAAAGCTGAGTACCATTCATTTTTGGCATTATCACATCACTTATAATAATATCTGGTTGTTCTCTTTTTACTATCTCCAAGGCAGTAATACCATCACTTGCAACAAAAACATGATATTTTATATCAAGCTTCTTCTTGCTAAATTCTAATAAATCAAAATCATCCTCAACCAAAAGAACTTTAGTCTTGGATAGAGATGTATTTTCTGCTATAGTAGTATGCATCTCTAATTTCTTATCCGTTTTTTCAATATCAACTACAACCAGTTCATAGGGAAATTCAAAAGAAAATACAGAACCAAGGGAGGAGGAACGGTCTAAAGTTACCTTTCCATCAATCAATTTAGCTAAATCCCTAGCCAATACAAGACCCACTCCGGTTCCAAGACTTCCAGATTCTTTTGCCGCTGGGGTTCTATAAAACAACTGAAATATCTTTTTCTGCTGTGATTTTGGTATCCCAATTCCTGAATCAGATATTTGAATTTTACAATTACCATTAAATACGATTAATTGGACTGATATTTCGCCATTTTCGTTGGTATATTTTATAGCATTAGATAGAAGGTTACCCACAATTTTATCCAATATTTTTTCATCAGAATTTATAATCAGATTTGATGTTTTATATTCAAAGGATACCTTTATACTTTTCTTATCTGCCAAAATTTTAAATGCAAAAACTTTGTCCTTTAAAAAGTGTACGAGGTCAATTGAACTGAAAATAACAGTTTTCTTACGTAATCTAAAATGTCTAAAGTCCAAAAACTGAACCATTTGCATGTTAACTTTTTCGGTATTCTTTAATGCAATTTGAATACCTTGAATCATTATAGAATCCGCATTGGTATTATTTAATAAATCAGTCAAAGGGGCTTTTATCAACATCAATGGTGTCTTAATTTCATGAGCGATATTTACCAAATAGTGCAATTTTTCTTTAGAATTTTTAGATGTGACTCTAAGTGTATTTAAATAAGCAAGCAAAGCGAATACTAAAATTACACCTAAAAAGTAAAGAAAATAAGCCCAATAGGTAAACCAAAATGGTGGTGCAATTGAAATCATCAGTTGTCTTTCAGGAGCAATCAAATCTTCTTTTTGATTTACTACGCGTAATTTAAAAAGGTATTCACCAGGATTTAAATTAGTATAACTTGCTCTAGATACTTCCTGATTCTTAATCCATTGCTCATCAAAATTTTCTAATTTCCAAATAAAACTTCCTTGGTCCGCATGTAAAAAATCGATACTTGTAAAACCTATTGAAAAAGAGTTTTGACTATGTTTTAGATTAATCTTCTCTGTTTCATTTAAAGGATGCTCAAGAGTAGAATCATTGGCAACTAAAACACGTTTATGATTTAAATAGAATTCATTATAAACTAATGTTTTTTTTGATTCAACAGAATAAACCCTATCTGGATTAAAAATTATAACTCCTTCGTTCGTCCCAAAGTATAATTGGTCATTATTAAGTAAAGCTGCATTATAATTAAAATCTACTGATACTAGTCCGTCAGATTTCGAGAAATGAGTTATTTTTAATTTGTTATCAACCTTACTAATTCCTTTTCCTGTACTTACCCATATATCTTCTTTGTGGGCAGCAACTGAAAATATTCGATTAGAAGTTAAACCATCTTCAGTTGTTAATCGAGTGACCGTATTTTTAAAAAAATTAATTAGGAAAAGACCTTCATAACGAGTTCCTACCCATATTTGTTTGTTTACATCTATAGTTAAACTCGAAATCATCGCAGTGTTAACTATTGATGAGTCTATGAACGGAAGAACTTCAAAAATACTATTATTTTTATCAAATATTTTTAATCCAGACGATGTTCCTATTATCAGCTTTTCAGGAGAAAAATCTACCATTGCTTGTACTTGCCCAGAAGGAAGCGAAAAATTTTTTATCTCATTTGTTTCGACTGAAAATCGGGTGATTTTTTTTTCTACATCACTACTTAACCAAATTTGATTATTATCTCCGGCATAAACCTTATTAAAGTCTTGATTACTTAATTCAAAAGGAAAGTCCTTAGAACTAGCATACCTGCCATTACTGTCCTTTTTAAAAACGACTAAAGAATCTGTATATGATGTAGCCCAAATACTGCCATTTCCATCAACACTAATGCCTCTAGCATTAGATATATGCTTCTCATTCTTTGTTAAAATACTTAGATGTTGCCAGATTTTTCTTGGCTTATCCCAAATGCTTATTCCTTTATCGGTACCAAACCCAACAATTCCGCTCTCGATATTAAACAATGATAAAACTACATTATTGGTTAAAGAATTAGTACTGTTTTCTATATGGCTAATAGATTGAAATTTCGCCATATCTGGATTATAAACATTAAGACCTCCTCGCCAAGTAGAAATAAAAAAAATGCCAGATTTATTACGAAAAATATGTTGAACCGATTTAGTATTCAGCGAGCTATCATCTGGATAGTCATCTGATATTTTCTTTGACACCTTTTGTTCCAGAATATCCCAAATTATCAATCCTTCTCCATCGATACCCAGTATGAGCTCTTTATCGCTAAACTTTTCAATACTCCTAATATAAATTCCTTCTAACTTCGGAAATCCTTTAGGTTTAATGAAATCAAAATTTATCAAGTTAAATGCACATAGCCCTAATTTATTTGAACCTAGCCATAGACGGTTGTTAATTTCATCGAAATATAACGAACTAATAACCGACCCTTTAACTCCTGTATTTTTTGAAAAGGAAATATCAAGTAAGTCATAAAGAACTACTTTACTACTATCTAAAACTTGAATACCTTTATCCGTAGCTAAGTAATATCGATTTTGATTATCCTGTATTATTGCAGAATTTTTCTCTTTTATTGAAGAAATTGTGTGAGATTTTTTCGTTTTAGGATTTAAAATCAATGTCCCTTCTAATGTGCCAAACCATAATTCATTATTATGATCAATATGGAAGGCTTGTACAGCAATATCCTTAAGCATGAAGAACAATTCGAATTCATCTACCCCTTTATTATATTTATACAAGAGCCCGCTAAGGGTTACTACCCAAATTTGATTTTTAGAATCTATTTTTATATAGTGTATGACATCGTTAACTTCTCGATATTCAAATAAACTGGGCAAACCATAATGTTTAAAATTTAAACCATCAAAACGGTCCACACCTTCTTCGGTAGCTATCCAAATATAACCGTCCTTATCTTCTAGTGTAGAAAAAACCGTATTACTACTTAAACCCTCTTGTACTCCATACTTTAGAAAATCTGAGAATTGCGAATAACTAGATGTATACGCAAATAAAAAAAATAAAACTAAAATCAATCTATACATTATAATTGATGTAGTTCTGAATATGACCAGTACCATTTAATTTTATTAGTTCTTATAACCTGTAAATTAATACTTCTTAAAAGGAAAGTAGTAGATAATTAATTGTTAATAGTAGGAATTTTGTTAATATACTAAGACCTAATAATATATAAATAGGTATATCAATTCACTTTAACAATATTTGATTCACTTTTATAGTAGTCAAATAACATCACAAAACAACACTCACCAAATATCAGTAAACCTCAATAATATATGAGTTTTGATAAATTAGGCTTTGCAACACTGTGCATTATTTATCGTTTTTTAGCACATTTTTGTACCGATATTGTACCTAGCTATCGTTTTTTAATCATACTTGAGACATAAGGGGAAATGATGTAGCAAATTACCTACTACACTTCTGAATTTTAACATTTTTTCAGAAATCAGGTGGTGCTATGTTACTATGCAGAGTTTGTTAGGGATGTGTTGAATAGCGATTATATTTCCCCTACTCTTTTTAATATCCTGTTTAGTTGACTACATTCACACCAATGCTA
>TARA_R110000765_G_scaffold13590_2_pt1 | contig 36376 bp, 47 predicted proteins | sample TARA_R110000765 | Tara Oceans TARA_R110000765 (sample SAMEA4398168) | marine metagenome | biome: Polar Biome; feature: [MES] marine water layer (ENVO:01000295) within the mesopelagic zone...; material: water (ENVO:00002006), including particulate matter (ENVO:01000060) such as...... | reverse complement strand
TGCATTACCTGCAGTTGCTGTCGAGACTAATTCACTTAAATCAACATCTAATGTTACCGTACCGCTTGTACCTCCCCCGTCTAATAATGTTCCTGCTGTTACACCTGTAATATCTCCTGGACTTCCACTAGATATGGTAGTAATTCTACCTTGTTGATCTACAGTTAAAGCTGTAGCTGTATAACTACCAGGCGTTACTGCTGTATCTGCTAAATCTATTGTGCCAGAACCTGTTATAGTTCCCCCGTCTAAACCTGTTCCTGCGGTAATACTTGTTACAGTACCATCACCTGTACCTTGAGGTACCGAGAATGAAGTTGTTAAAGTACCACCATCTTGCTGTGTTAATGTTAATGTAACCGTAGATGTACCTGAATCACTAAATCCAGTAATCATGTTATCATATGCAGTATCCCATTGTGTAGAGTTTCCAGCATCTGTTGTCACAGTACCACCCGTTGTTAATGTTCCTACAAGAGTTGCAGAGGAAATACCTAAATCTAAAGACGCTGCACCACCTGTTACAAATCTAATAGCATTAGCACTTGGTCTTAACATTCCTGTATCTTGGTCATCATAAAAACCATAATCTGGTTCTGCGTTGCTTGCTGCACTATATACAGAAACTCTACCATTAGTTGATGGACCCCCAACAACCATAACAAAATCAGCTTCAGTACTTGTTGCATGTAGAGAAGCTCCACCGCCTTGTGATGATCCATCCGAATGATAGAATGTTAAATATCCTTTTTGAGTCTGTCCAATTGCCTGGTCACTAAATTCAATTCCTGCTCCTCCACCATTTGTAGTATTCCATAATGTAATGAAAGGGGTTGAGTAGTCAGCTAAAGAATCTGTTATAATTATTGGTGATATAAAATTCACATCAGTACCATCATCAGTAACACTAGAATCTGTAATAACACTAGTACCACTCCATTTAGTCATTTTGTTTGCTGTACCAGTCCCAGTAACTGTACCTCCGCCTGTACTAGGCATTGTAACAGTTTTAAGATTTAAAGCTGTAAGATGACCAGTTGCATTTGTAGTAACAGAATCAACTGATGTAAAAGTACCAGCATGCCCTGGCGAAGTGCTAGAAGTTGTATCTGTTCTTGATGTAGCATCGTGGTTAAGCGTAACTGTTCCAGATGTACCACCGCCACTTAAATAAGTTCCAGCAGTTACTCCTGTAATATCTCCTGGACTTCCACTAGATATGGTAGTAATTCTACCTTGTTGATCTACAGTTAAAGCTGTAGCTGTATAACTACCAGGCGTTACTGCTGTATCGTCTAAGTTCCATGTTATATTTTCATTACCTGTGTCTATAACAGATGTAATAGCCGTTCCTCCTATTAAAGACAAGGTTTCTCCGTTGCTAATAGTAAAAGAAGACCCGCCTTCAGCTGCTGCTACACCGAAACCTGTCATATCTCCTGTTGCACCTGTTGTTACTGCTGTTACCCTGCCATAAGCATCAAGTGTTATTTCGTCTATTTTAACAGTATTTGAAGTAGATCCGTAATCCCCTGCTCCCGCTCCTGCTCCCGATAAGTTTACCGCTACCGTACCAGTTGCTCCTACGACTGTAGCTATGCCTGTTCCTCCCGCTACATCTAATGTGTCTCCGTTTTCAATAGTTTGGTTAGAACCTGAATCTCCAGTTAAAGTAAAAGAAGTCATTGAGCCGCCACTATCTGTCCAAGCAGCAGTAAATGTACCACCATCGTTTTGAGTGAAGGTCATTGTTTTAGTAGTCGTGCCTGTTACTGCCGCACTGGCTACGTAGTTATCATAAGCGCTATTCCATTCTCCAGAATTTCCTCCTGAAGCTGTTACAGTACCTGTAGCTGAAATAGACCCTACAATGTTTTGTGAATTAAGGAATTGTATAGCCATTTAATTAAAATTTATTACCCTGCCTTAATAACCATTACTTGAATAGTATCTTCTGTTTGTGACTGTGAACAAGTAATTGTTACAAGAGAGGATGAGGTTCTTACCACATCAGGTATTACTGTTGCATCATCTGTGGTTCTATAACACTGAACGATTACGTTTTTAGTACTTAATCCGTGTGATACTGTCCAACTAGACGCTGCCCCTCCTTGAGGATATAAATCTGTAAATGATGTAACTGCTACTGATGCCGCTCGTAAATTAGCAACGGTAATAGCTTTATTTGTTGTTGTGTCATTATCATAAATCATTAATTCATCCGCATCTGCTGGTGCAGCACCTAAATTTGTTAAGCCTGCTATATTAACTCCAACTACAGCGGCTTGTCCTTCGCCAGTAGCGCCTGATACTATAATACCTTTATATGAATTAGTACTGTCTGCTGCAACGGTTGCTGTATAATCACCAGTTGTTTCAGTTCCTAGGTCTACATTACTTATCGATACCGCGCCTGCTCCACTTACTGTAAAGTTAGATGAACTAAAGGATGCAACACCAACTGTTGTAGTTGTTGCTAAAGTAACATTTTTGTTTACTTCTGTCCAATCATCCTCATCTACTGGACTATCTTGATTAGATATAATTAAATCTCCAATCTCTAATGCTACAGACCAGAATCCTGCTACACCTGTTCCAGCTACTGTTACTACATAAGTCCAACCTTTTTCAGCTGAGGTGTTAGGATCAGTAGAAGCATCGTATCCTCCTTGGAATACTAAAGCTCCTGTTGTAACTGTATCTACATATGCCTTTGAGGCCGCGTCAGTCGTCGCACTCGGAGTGGTCGGAACCGTTACCTGACCTCCAAAGCTTGATTGTCCTGTTCCTGAAACTGTTAATTCTCCAGCTATTGTTACATCATCTGGTAATCCTATTGTTACTGTTCCATTGTTTCCTGTACTTTCTGTTATGGCTACTTCAGCAGTTGTTCCAGCAAAAGTAACTGAATCAGATATTCCTGAACCACTGCCTCCTGCAGTTAAGTTTATAACTGCCGTGTTTGCTCCTCCTGCCGCAACTGGCAATGTATAAGTTGTGTCAGTTTCTGTTTGTGAATTAGTTATAGTAACTGCTCCTGTACCTCCACTTATACTAATTCCTATTCCTGCTACTATGGATGTTACGCCTGCATTAGTTATAGTAACTGCTCCTGTACCTCCACTAAGAGATATTCCTGTTCCTGCTGCATTAGATGTTACGCCTGTATTTGTTATTGTTAAAGTATCTGTGGCCCCTGCTACAGTAGAAATTCCCGTTCCTGCAGTAAATGTAGCCGTATTACCATCCGTAATAGCTTGTGCCGAACCACTATCTCCCGCTAGATTCCAATCTGTATAGGTACCTCCAGGGGTAACCCAAGTAGCATCACCACGAAGGAATGTACTAGAAGTACCACCAGTTGGAACGTGACCTATATTAGTCGTACCTCCATAGGTCATTGGTTGTACTGTAACAGCACCAGTTGTTGGTGTTATAACTATCGCGGCCCCTGTTGAAGTTGCAGCTGCAATTGCTGAAACGCTGTCAACTGGAGTTGAATCGGTAGGAGTAACCCAAGTTCCGTCTCCTCTTAAAAAAGTAGAAGCTCCACCACCTGTAGGTACATAACCTACATTGGTTGTTCCCGCATAAGCGCGAGAGCTAATTGTTATTGCGCCTGTTGATGCATTAATAGTTAAAGGATTACCATCAGAGGCTGCTCCAGTAGTTACGTTTAGAGAATCTACATTTCCTGTTCCATCTAAACTTATCCAAGCGGTATTAACACCGTCATAATACTTTAGTGACCCATCGCCAGAATTATAGTAAATTCTTCCTCCAGCAGCTGTAGGGTTTGCTGCTAAATTTTCCATTACTACTTGAACTAATTGATTTGCATTTAAATCAACATTTCCCTGAATGTTTAATGCGTTTAAAAATTGTATTGCCATAACTTCTTCTTTTTTTATTAATTACAGGTCACTGTTCCTCCAGTTGCTGTTAAATATGTTATTGTTACTTGATTAATTGTTACATAATCAACTTCTCCATATATCTCTGTTCCTGATGTATCTATACAAGATATAGCAGGTTTTTTGTTTAAATTGTGATTTACAGTCCAAACTAACAAGGGTGCCCCAAAAGTTTCTGTATAATTTTTGTCAGTAGTTGCCCCTGTATTATATGTCAACAAAGATATAAAATAATCTACAGTATTGTCTAAGGTACCATTTCCCGTAACATACGTCAGACCTATGTCCCAAAAATTAGGTTCTAATCCGTCTTGTACAGCAGAATCCCATGCGTAAATCCCAAATTGCGAAACATTTTTACATTGAGTAATTATAACTTGAGAACCTACTAATGGTACAGAATAAAAAGTACTTACATCTACTACGGATTTAGTATATTTACTTAGCATAAATCCTGTCACAGAACTAAAATCAACACTATCTCCAACATTACTTGCCGCAAAAGAAATACTTCCGCTATTTCTTACACCAGCAACCCAATTCTGATATGTATACCTTAATGAATCAGATTGTATTTTATTATAATCGTTTAAATAAATAGCGACATCTGCAGCTGTAAAATTTTTAGTCTGGTTAAAATTAGCCGAATCAGTCCCAATCCATTTATCGGTACCTATCACTGGGCTTGCAATCGCATATGTACTTATCTTTGCCATTTATTATGTAGTTATTTTTTTACCTTTTTCATACGACCTTCCGCCAAAATATGCAGCAGTAATTGTAATTAAGAGTACTTTTAAAAGTTCTTTCCATTCATCTTCAACTGCAAAGTTAATAAATCCTGAGTCAATAAAGATAAGCACCACCGTACTGACCATTACAAAGATTAAAGTCAACGGCCTTACAGATTTTGAAAGGACATTGTCCGATGCCATATCTGACTGCCATCTAGAGGTAACAGCTTCTAATTCTTTTACTTGTTGATCATATATCAATTCTTGTAGTTTTATCTTGTCCTCTACCGCTATATCTGCTTTAGTGATTTGTGATAAAGCTTCTCTTGGGCTTGTAATTCCTTCTAAAACTCTCCCTAATGCAGGATTAACTACAGATGCTGCTCCTAATAATAGTTGTCCAACAGTTGTGTCTTTAAATTTTTTTTTGCTCATATTGTTTTATATTTAATCCGTCCATGTTCTTTATATGCTTTTAAACATCTATTCCTATTATCTTCTTTAGACACGAAAGAGATGTGTATCCAATTTGGATTCATATCGGTTCCGAATTCCCATATGAGTTGGTCGAAACAAATATTTTCCTTAATCCACCGATACATCTCAGCATTAGATTTTCTGCCATATACATCATCAATATCAATTGCTTGACCCTTGCAATGTTGGCTTGAGGCTACGCCTCCAATTTTCTCATTCAAAGCTACCGACCTGTAAAATGAATTTACTTTAATCGGCCCCCCTACCCATTCACGCAGAGGTTCAAAAACTTTTTCTGCCGTTAATTTCATCGCTTCTACCTGTGTAGGATTTGGAGTATTATCTATCCCTCGTCTTTTAGCAGTATTAGAATGAATAGATTCAGCATATGTAATGTGATTACTTATATTCATACAATCCCTAATTTTCTTTTCTTTCTATTAATAGCTTTCTTTTTATTTTTTATAGCTAACTTTACACTACTAGGATTATAACCCTTAACAGGATTGAATCCTTGGCCTGTAGTTGTGGTCGGGGTTTCTAATGTCTCTTCTAAGATTTTAATCTTATTTTCCTTTCTCTCTATAGCTTCTAACTTTCTTTGCTCGCGCGATTTTTTACCTTTTCCTAATATGCTCATAATGTAATGTTAAGTCCAATAGTTGATTTAAATATTTCAGTATCCCAAAATTTAGTATATTCTCCCTCTATAAATATTCCCAATTCTTCGGTAATGTTCCAGCCCAGAATTAATCCTGCTTGATAATCTTCCCATTGTTCTGGTTCTGAACCCTCCATTAATCCTCCGAGCCCCCAGTTATTTCTATTTAAATAACTAAAATCTTCATCTCCTTTTATATAATAATGATAAGGAAGTATATAGTTTGCATAGGCATGAAGCCAGAACTTGTCAGTATATGAATACCAGTCCATCCCGATTATAGGGGCAATTTCAGCAAAATCATCTAATAACGCCCATTGCTCACGATTATATCTATTCATTAAGTCAGCAAATACTGTCTCACGAAATTCTAAATCTGAATCAGCTACAGTTTCTCCATTTTCATCTATCCAATACCAGTCGCTAATCTGATTACCTAACTGGTCATTTTGGGTAAAATGTATGTCATCATATCCGTATTGAAATCCTAAAGTGTACCAAGGGTTTAATGCGTGTCCGTTTTCATCTGTTTCATTTAACCATATTTCTACAGGATTATATCCAAAAGCTTGCTGATGAGTTCTAACAATAGCTCCTGCCGAAATACTAAATTTCTTTCCAATCGCAAGTCTTCCTCTTACTTCTGCGGAATTATATTCAAATCCCACATTCCCTTCTTCTCTCGATTCTACCTTAGCAATATGATACTTGCCTGTGTGCCTAAGAAAATAACGGTGATTAGTAAATATCTCTCCTCGTTCTCTTTCTTTTTCCCAATGGAATAAATACTCAAAACCATCAAACGCAGCTGTAGGGGATGAGAGGGCTACATTTTTTTCCGTACCGTCATAATATTTTTTTTCTTTATTCTCATAATCAAACCTCGCAATCCGTCTTAATCCTATTCCATATCTATAATCAAATGGATGATAATCTGTAGCATCCTCTACTACAGGAACATCATACAAGTTTCCGCTAGGATTAGTTCTAACTATATAATCAATTGATTGTTTTTGATAAGGATTATTAATATCTCCTGCTAGATATATGGTTCCATATTTTAGGAAATCTTCATATATAACTTTAAAAAACTTTCTTTCTTTCTTTGTTTTTTTTTCAAATCCCTCCGCCAAGACTACTGTATCTTGTTTATTTAGTTCTTCCACTTCTTGAGCTTGAACATTAAAACAACAAATGCTTAATAATGCTAAAGCAAATACAAATACAAATTTATCTTTAAATATTTTATAATCTTTTTTCATATTTTAAAATTTTGTTTTTACTATTTTGTTTATTTCTTTTTGAATATCTTCTAATGCATTGTCGGGAAGCTTTAAAGTTATATCGCTTTCAATTTTAATAATAGTCGATCTATTGTGATATAAGACAACAGTAGGTAAGAACTTGATTTTTTCTTTTTCAAAAATTTCAGGATGATCAGTGAGTGCTAAACGAATTAAGTCCGCCCCCTCTAATGTGCTAATGTCTATCTCGTTTGCTTTTACAAAATCGGCAGAGTATTGAATTACAACAATACCGTCTTTATAAGACTGAGATAATGTTAGACAGGGAATTAACAATAAAAAAAGTATCCATAGTTTCATCTTTCTTTTGTTATTTCATAAAGACGCTCTTCGAGTTTAGAAAGGGTTTCTTTCATTTCCTTAACGTCTTCTTGAGTGGTCATAATAGCGTCACGAATAATTTGGTCTTTATAAGTAAATTCTGTCTTGGTTACTTCTGGCTCAGGCATTTCCATTGCTTTCGTTATGTCTGCCTGGAGTACAAAATACATACTACATAAGGAGATAGTAAAACCTACTATTATTCCAATAGTTTTAAGGTCTAGTGTGACTTTTGTATCTTCTCCTAGTTGCTGTGCCATCTTGTTAACTTAGTGCTATACAGTTATTCTTGGAAGCGGTCGTAGTGGTTGTATCTTTTAGCATTGTAACTTGTACGGGTAAATACTCTCCTACTTTTGCATTCGTGAACACAACTGAATTATTATTTACAGTTTTAACATTTACATCTGCAACTGATTTTGCTATATCCATAACTCCTTCACTACTTCCTACCCATAATAATGCTCCTAAAGTAGACTCATTGTATATTTCATAACTATCTGTTGCTCCACCCGCTGATGAAGGACTTAAAGTTATTTCCGTATCACTATCTACCGAGGCTACATAATACGCTATATTTGCTGTAGTATTATATACTATAGCTCCAACATTAATTCCTTTCGTTGTAAAAGTTGTGGCTACGTCTGTTAATGTGCCTGCTACTGAAAAATCAGCTGTTCCCTCTACAACCGAAGATGCAGGTTCAGGAATATGAACTGTATCACTCGGTATCACTTTAAGTGCGGTAGCAGTATTTACTTGAATTTTTGAATACATATTTTAATTATTTTTATATGGAAACATTCTGTTAAGAGTGTCCCGTCTGTCACGACACCCGCAATCATTTCCTGTTGCTTTACTTACTTTATCTACTACTTTTTTTATTCCAGTAGCTTTTGTTATTTTTTCAATTGAGTCTCCCAATCCTCTGCTTGGCGATTCTCTTCTGCTTAATCTCATTCTCACCTATTTTTGGGATGAACCCTGGCATTGACACAGTCTATAAGGACAGTCCTTTACTGAAACTAAAAGTTTTGAAACTAACCAATTCCAACAACACTTAGATTTACACCAAAGTTGTTGTATTTTTAAACCTAATTTTACCAATAGCTTTCCCATTTTACTTTTTAATTATTTTACCTAAATGTTCGTGTACATCTTTTCTGTACTCCATTCCGTGGTCTGCTCCATAAGCGTGTCCAGATGTTTTTTTAGACATTGCTTTAGATTCATCTCTACGTGATTTCAGAGATTGAGATTTCTTTCCGTTTCTTGCTCCTAAAGACTCATCAAGTCTTGAGTTATAACCTTGTGCCATAATGTTTATTTTAATTATTAATTATTTATTTTTTACCATGTTGCTAATGCTGCTCTAACCCAAGTATCTGTAGCTGTACAAAGATACACATAATCAGCGGCCCATCTTATTTCTCCTACTGTTCCTGTAGCTACTGCTGAACCTGGAGCTGTATTTAAAGCAGCTATGTCTATTTGACCCGTAACTGTAACCCCCTCCGCCTTCGTTCTTATTTTTTCAGTTCCTTGGTGATTGAGATTTACATGGTTCTCATTGGACTGAATCTGTACATTTCCATTCGTTTGAACCTGAAAATTATCATTGGAGTTAAAACCAAAAAATGTATTAAGGTCTCCTAAGTGAGCAATATAGTCAGCAAGAATTAAATTTGTTCCATTGCTTGTAATGTTTGCGCTACCCTCAATAGAGTTAGCTGATGAAGCGCCAAACGCAACTTGACCTGTCGTTATAGACCCGCCGATAGTTCCCGCAGAGTTTACTGTAGATATTATATCCGACATATTATAGGTTGCTCTATTGGAATTAGCTAATGCTGATCCTAAATTAGCTGTAGGGACTTGCTCGGTTGTTGTATGAAACCTGTTGGTTAAAGGTATTGTTGGCATATTTTTTCTTTTTTATAAGGAAATACTCTATTTAAAGTATCCTTTCTATTATTACATCCGCAGTCTTCTCCTGTTGCTTGAGCTACAGTATCAACTACTTTTTTATTTTTTATTTATTTTTCTCATATTCTTAGCGAAATTATATTTCTTAGAACCTTTAGGACAAGACTTGCTCCCATATTTCTTACCTGTACAATCTCCTAGCGTTCCTCTCCGTTTTGCGCTTGCAAATACCTTTTGAATAAAATTTCCGTCTTTGGCCATAATTTATACTTTTATTATCTGACAAAGATACTAATATTTTCCTTGCCTACTTTTAGGCACGCTTACTCGTCTTTGGTTTATATTTAGATGCAAAAGAAGCTAAGCCTTTTAATCCCCATATCTTTTTTCGTTTCGGAGGTTTCTTGTTCTTTTTATTTTTTGCCACGCTTTTTTTATATTCATCTAAATAATTATATTCTTTCTCTGCCATAATTTTTGTATTTTTACAAAGATACAAATTTATTCAAATGCAATTTAATTATTTAAAATACTGGCGTGTAGTCCGCTATTATATTAAAATGAAATATAAGTTAAAGACAGCAGACTTAGATATGATTCTTTTTTTATATTCGGAAGATTACTTTAGTAAAGATAAATTTAAAGAGTTTGATCAGCTATTAAGTTGGAATGTAAATAGGTTTGATAAACTTTTACGGGACGGATGGATTGAGGTATTTAGAAAACGAGTTGGAAATCGAAAAGCTTTATATGAATTATCTTACAAAGCAAAGAGAGTTGTTAACTCTATATATAAAAAATTAAATGGAGAAGAAATACCTTCATCAGAATATAACCCTATATTTCATAGGAATGTTTCTTACACAGATAAGGTTTATAAAAATTTTATTAAAGAAATGAATAAGACTATAAAACAACAACAACGTCTCTCTCGCTAATTACTGTTAAAGGAGTGTTATCTATTAACATAGTATAACCACTTCTTGAATCAAAATAAATTATATCCCCTTTCTTTAAAGTATGTACTTCAGTTCCTGGCTCAACTACTCTGGCTTTTTTATACCTAAGCGCATCAGCATCTTTATCAGATAATATTAATCCTGATTCGGTAGTAATTTCTTCTTCTATAATATCAATAGCAATATATTTATTTAGAGGCTTCATCTGTTTCATATGTTCTTGCCATTGTAACAATAGCGTTAGTACTTAAAATAGTGACAGCTACTGAGACTGCGTTTTGTAATGCATGCTTGGTAACTTTCAGTGGGTCTATTACTCCTAGTTCTAACAAGTCTCCATATACTTCATTCTTTACATCATATCCGTGTCTAGGATTATCAATATCTTTATATACTTCTTTATCTTCTAATCCAGCATTGGCAAGGATTTGTTTTAAAGGAGCTTGTAATGCTGTTCCTAAAATTGCGTCAGCAATTTTCGCAGAAATTTCGTCGGTAAGCTCTCCTCTCCTTGTAAATAGTTTTCCAATATTATATAATGCAGTGCCCGCACCAGGTAATATTCCTTCCGTTAAAGCAGAACGCACCGCACATACCGCATCATCAACCCTATCGTATAATTCTTTTTGTTCAATATCTGTTTGTCCCCCTACATATATTACACCTATACCCCCAGTTAAAGATGCTATTCGAGATAGGATAAACTCTTTATCTTGTTTAGTGGTTGCAAGTTTATGAGCATCCCATAGTTGTTTAACTCTTTCCTCTACTACAGCATCTGTAACTTCAGGGTCTTTAATAATGATTGTAGAACCTCTCCCAACTATCACCTTGGAAGCGTGACCTAAATCATTAAAATTCATTAAACTCAAATCATCCCCAGTTTTTTCTGAAAAGTATTTAGCGTTAACGGATATTGCTATATCCTGCATCAGCTCGTGTTGCTTATATCCAAACTGTGGAGGATTAATATTACACACATTAAGTTTCTTTTTTATCACATTAGCTGCTAATGTATTTAATACATTCTCGCTAGTAGGGCAAATTAAAAGTAATCTTTTGTTTTCTGTAATAATAGGTTTTAATATATTCTCAATATTTAATATGTTCTCTATAGGAGCATCAGAAACTAATATATGTACATCCTCCATAACACACTCGTCTTTCTTTTGATCATTAATAAATAAATCAGAATTAAATCCTCTTTCTATTTTAATTCCCTTAGTGGTTTCATTATAAGTCGCACTACTTTTAGAACGCTCCACGGTAACTATTCCATTTTTACCTACATCATGATATGTCTTTGCTATTATAGCCCCTATATCTTTATCTCCATTAGCTGCAATTGCCGCTACATCTTTTAATCTTTTTTTAGTTATTGGCTTGGAAGCAGTCTTTAGATTTTTAATTATATCAGGCAATGACTTATTAATACATCTTAGTATTTCTGTCCTATTATGACTATCCTTTATTAACTCACTCCCTGCCTTAACTAACGCTTCCGTTAATACAATTGCCGTAGTGGTTCCATCACCCGCAGAGGTTGCAGTATTTGAAGCTGCCTCTTTCATCATACGTACTGCTAGGTTTTCGACAGGATGAAGTAAATCAATAGACTTTGCAACAGTCACTCCGTCTTTAGTAATTGTAATTCCTTTAGTATGGTTAGGGGATTCTATTAACACAGTATGACCGCGTGGGCCCAATGTGCTTTTAACTGCGCTTGCAATTTTTGTGATTCCGTTTATTAATGAGTTTCTGCCTGACTCTCCAAATCTCAGGTCTTTAGGGGAGTAACCTCCTATAGGTGGATTCATATTTAATTTAATTTAATTTAAAGCAAATGTACGATATTATATTTTATAAAATTGTGGAGTCAAAATATGATTTCTGTAATCTACCGTTAATTCCTCCCCCTTCTTAATGTCGTGTTTCGCCACTGCTATTAAATCATAATTGTATAAATATAAAAACTCAATGTTGGGATTGTGAGAGTGATTAGTGTATCTGCCTAAGTAAGTTTTATGTATGGCATTTATAGAAGCTAGTCCTATAATATCTCCCTTTATTAACTCAACTAAAGTAAACATTCCATAACCGTGTATCTTAGATTTTTTTCTCTTTACCGTTAAGGTAGTAAACTTGACAACTTCCCCCGCTTTAGAAATATCCTCTAAGTCCTGCTCACTTAATTGTAAGTCCTTTAACATCTCTAAAAAATCTTTTTTATTATATGTCATATTTTAATTTCTCTATTATATATATATATTGTATACGTTTTAATATATTTTTTTTCACTACAGCTTGGAAGAATAATCGACATAATCGACATAAGTATTTAAAATCAATTAGTTACGTTTTTAAAATCGACATAATATCAACATAAAGGTAACATAATTATTAACTAATCGACATAAAAAAAAGGAATAACTAAAGCTATCCCCTTTTTTCAACAAACAAACAAACAAACTAATTCTTTACATTTCGTATATATCACGATCTCCATCCATTCTCATCTTCGCTCTTTCAATTCCATCAGCAATAGTGTCAATCTTATATTGCTTCTTCATTTCTTTTCTGTACATCGCTGCTTCTTCTATCCCCATCATCCCAGGAGGGCGCAGGTTAATAAGCCTTCCATCACGTATCATCAACCCATCTACGTAGTTATTGGGACTTGGTTGTTTTACCTTTTGATTATAATTTCCTTTCCTAGCCATAATATATTTTCTTGTAAAGATACAAAATTTTATGAGATAAGTTGAGGTTGTGGGTGCCCACCCCTGACACGCTTGGGATTTGGAAAAGAAAACGACTTTTTTTTTGCTAGGTGGGGGGTTGTTTTTTCTGTTTTTATCTGCAATTTTTTAGCTTTTCAAAATAAGGCACTACTAGAGGGGGTTAACCTTTGCTAGTGTTCTTTGTTTGCCCTTGTTTGTTTCACGTTTACCTAAATAGTTTGATGTTTTATAGGGGGGAATGTCTTTTGTTGTTGTAATTACTATACAAAATAAAACCTTTGTACTCTTAATGAGAGGTAAAAGGTCACGACTACACGCACCAAAACACACGCAAATAAAACTAATAGAACGCGCACTATATAACTAATTGACTGCTAACCACTTACGCGCTGACTAATTAATTGGTCGCATACGACTAAAATAAACCTTGTTTTTGTAGTGTTTATCTTCAAGTAATAGCGTATATTTAGAGTATGAATGCACGACTAATAGACAATAAGCGAGTAAATACGCAGTTTTTCAGAGTAAAAACGCAGAATATTAGGCAAGTATTTAGAGCAATAATGCTCGTAAAATCTCATAAAAACACAAACAAAATGAGAACAACAAATTTATTAAACACAAATACAAAGCAATACAGAGAAAATCTTGCAACTGAAATCTTTAAAATGTTAGCCGATTGCGGGGATACTAACAGAGAAAAATTGCAAACAATGGTTGACAGATTTGACAAGGAATTTAACTATAAAAATAACAAGTTAAGATATCCAAATTTAATAGACCGCTTTTCAAATTGGCTACAAGGCGGAGCAATTAGCATCCCTTTGTATTACTATGATATTACGAAACTAGCTAAAAGGGTACACCAAACCGCAGTTTTAACAGATAAAGAAACAGAGAAAATTCACGAGAATTTTTACAATCATATATCTGCACACTGCTTCAGGTTAGCAACAGAGTATAATATCAACTATAATAATTTAAGATAAATAATAACCAATAAAAACAAACAAAATGAGAAATTTATTAAATATTGAAAGACAAATGCTCGAGAGCAACAGCAATTTTAGTGATGTATTTGCAGAGTTAAATCTTGCGTCAACTGCTAGCAATGCTTATAATATTGACAAATTAAGCAACAAAATTAAGCAAGGCAAACTAGCAATAGTATGCAAAAAGTGGTTAAAAAAGCCCGCAACTACTAGATTATTTGAAGCAAATGATTTAGAAAAGTGGAGCATCGAGGAAATGAGTTTAAAATTCTTTTCAGTTAGACAGAGTCAAATGAACAGAATGATAAAAGCATTCAAGCACACTGAACAACAAGCAAATATTGATGATGCTAATCTAGTAACTAATTTTCTGAACAAATGTACAGAAGAAGAAGAAAGCGGAAAAAATGTCTCTAGAAGTGTTGACAATTTTAACAAATATGTTAAGGGCTTAAACACTGATGAAACAGAAGAAGTAAGCGCGACAATTCCGACCATTTTTACAATGGCTTTTAAAATAAAAGAAGTCGACCAAAATGCTACTAGAAATATTGCCTTTAGAGTTAACGAGCAAAACGAAGTTTTTACTAAAAATTCTAGAGAAGAAGTCGTAAAATGTCTGCAATTTATTCGTAGCCATATCGAACAAGTGGAACTAGCAGAGCCAAACCAAGAGGATGAAAATTTGGAAATATCCTTATAATTATTAACTAAACACACACAAACAATGAGAAATTTTATAGGTAAAAAATACGATAAACTAGGGCTAGAGGGTCAGAACAGAAATGGGCGTACTTGTTCTAGAGTAGTCGTACAAGGGTATCAACAAAGCCCTAATGAGGAAAATTACGCATCTACACCTTTTGAAATAGATTTAAAAGGGCTAAACCGCAGACAACAGCGAAACAACATTCAAAGGGAATGCGAGAGCGCTGAGTATCTATATAAGTCAATTTTTACGATAGGTATGGAAGTAGAAAAATCGAGAATATCAAGAGAGGTTTTGCGAGGGTCAACACTAGAAAACTTTTGTTTTTTAATGAAAGGTATCGAGCGCGATGGGTCTTGCGGACTTGAAGCCATCACAAATATTTTGCCCTTAGTACCAAAATGCAAATGGCGTAATAAGATGTTTAATATGATGTATGAAGCAAATCATCTAATTGATGAGGAATATAGCCAAAGCGATGAGATGAATTCTAATGGCGCGTATTTGTGCGGGGGTCATATCACTATCAGCAGTTTAAACCACTCTAGCACAGAGTTACTCAAGTTAATGCGCCCTTATATAGGCATAATATATGCACTCAACAGAAAACGCTTATGTAATAGGTTTTGTTCTAATAATGTAAATGCTCGGACTACCTCTGAGCCACGCACTAGCCAATTTAATCTTGGACATTCTAAATATCAACCAATATTTGAAAAAGGCAACGGCAAATTGTTGGAGTTTAGATTATGGAGTCGGTTTACAAGCGTAAAACAGATGATAAATAGATACAAAATGATGAGTATTATTGTAGATTATGCGGTAAATGATAGGGGGTCTTGTGCTAAATTAATGAAGAAACTTAAACCAATTCTGTTATCAATGTATAACAATAATGAAGTTAAGGTAAATGAGTTAATTGAATTATCCAGGCACTTTAGCAGATTCTTGATGAAAAACAAGGTCAATGAGTATGTACTCCCTTTTCTTGTCGATGTTGATATTACTAGGAGTAATTACGCGCACTTAACACCAACCGCGAAGCGAATGGTAAGGAGTAGCCAAATAAGATTTGCGCGCCACAGATGATGCAGTAGTCGTACACGACCAAAATTAAGACCGCTTTTTGCGGTCTTTTTTTTTGTTCTCAACCCAACTACCGACAAGAGCAGGAAAGAGCAAGAGCAGGTTTACGAAACATAAATGCGCATACTTACTGCGCATAAAAGCAGAAGACATTTTAAAGCGGTCTTCTAAAAATACACGCAACATAAATGCGCATACTTGCGAAGTTTCGTATACTAGAAAAAGGGGGGATGCTGAGGTATCGGGAACACTGAGAAAGTTTATTAGAGAGCGTCTATGGAGGTCAAAAGCGGAGGAATCTTAGGCGAAACTACCGATTTCAGCTATTTTGCCCATATACAAAAAAAACTCGTCCGACCGATTTACTCTATATTATTTGGCTATGTCTAAATATTTTCTTATATTTGTCTAAATTAACAGAGGTCAGAAGATAATACTAGGCAATAGTAGAAAGTCGGCTCCTCACAAACAAATAAACTATGTGTATAATAATTGTAAAGTCGAAAGACAAACAAGTATCGCAAGAGATACTAAAAAATTCAGCACGAATTAATCCTCACGGATTGGGGGTAATTTTTCTGGATACTAACGAGGTAAAATACTTTAAGTCAACCGATTATAAAGTATTGAATACTGATAGACCATACATTGCACACTTTAGGTATGCAACAAAAGGGAAAATCAATAGAGAAAACACTCATCCTTTTATCTGTGGGAAAAATACAGATGAACTACTAATGCATAATGGAACACTACTAGGGTATGGCTCACAAGAGTTATGCGACAGTAAACAGTTAGCATTAGAACTTGGTCAGATTCCTAGACACAACTGAAGAGCAATACTAGGTCGACACGACTCTAGATTTGTTTCATATAACAAAAGAAATAGGCAATACGAAATCTATAACAAAGATTTATGGGTCAAGAACAAAGGAGTTTGGTTTTCTAAACCTAATGTGTTACAAGAGAATGTTATAGCAGTCTATGGTACATTAAAAAAAGGTTATGGAAACCACCGACTACTAATCAATCAAAGATTCGTAGGGAAAGGAAAGACAACTGATAGGTACCCCCTTATAATTAATGGACTGCCTTATTTAATGGAAGAGAAAGGTAAAGGACACAACGTAGAGGTAGAGGTATACAAGGTAGATGATGCCACCTTTGATAGTATTGATGCGTTAGAGGGACACCCAAATTTTTATGAAAGGGTAGAGACAAGTATAACAATGAAGAGCGGAAAGAAAATTACTGCTTGGATTTATTTCAATCGTAGTCAAAAGAAATATACGAATGAAAAATACTATGTAAGGTATAGGCGAGATAATAAGCGAGATAATAATTGGAACTATTGGAAACCGAACTATCAAAAATTTACCTTTGACTCTCACGAACAGAAGACCGCACTTCCGCAACGCGACTTGTGGTCAGCACTCAATACGATTGAAGATGATAATGATGATGCAACAAAGTATTGTCAGATATGTTTTGAAGAGGTAAACTATGATGCAACTGAACTCAGTAATCAAAAATATCATTGCAGTGTGTGTAATGAAATGTATTCAGAGCAAGAGGTTAGTCACTAATCTCTCTCTGTTTGCATTAACTAAACTAAATAAATTAAACTTAAAATAAATAATATGAATACAAATATAAAAGAGTATGCAAGACAATGCAGTATAACAAGTGAAGGAATGAATGAAGGTTGGATTGATGATGAAGCTATTGACACCCAATATTTTAAATATCAGAAAGATGTTATTAAATATATTAAGAAAACATTAGAAGAAGAAAATGCAAATGGGGGAGGGTTACATTTATGGGATTTAAATAAATCAGATGATGATATATTAGAGATAGGATATAATATATATGGAATATATTGGACAGAATGGGAAGAAGAGGAAGGGCTAGAGGAGAGATACAACGAAAGCAAAGAAGAAACAGAAACAAGACAAATTGAAAGAATAGAAACAGAATATCATACGTTAGTTTACGAGATTACCGAAACTACTATGGAATAACTAAAATCAAACAAATGAAAGAACTATTAAAACAAATCAAAGAAAATCCATTTGAGATATTACAAAGCGTAATATTTTTAATGGTGCTAAGTATATTATTTTACTTATCAATCTGGATTTTCCAAAACTATTAAAACAAACAAGATACGCTAGCGTACCCAAAAAGATACGATAGCGTACCCAAAAAGATATGACATCATACCCAAAAAGATATGACATCATACCCAAAGTTGGGTGTTGTTGGGTTAGTTGGGCGTTTGCCCAACTTTGATTTAATCAAACTAACATCAAACATCAAACTTTTACCCGCTTTGGGTAATGATTACCCCAAATGGGCATTTTTAGCCCATAATGGGCAATAAATATTAACTAAAACTAAACAACTATGATAACAATAGAGCAAATTCAAAATATCGCAAAAGATATTAAGGAAGACAAAGAATGGGTAAACGATAGCCATACCTTTGCCGAACACAAAGGGGTGGTAAATGGTCTGGATAGACTAATTCGCCACTTACAACAAATTAAATAATGCTTGAATAGTATTCAAAATCTAATAACTAAAATTAATTAATTATGAATTATGATGACTGGAAATTAGCAACCCCTGACTATGAAGAAATGGTAAGTGACTGTTGTGGACAGGACTGGGAGGAAACTGAAAACGAGGTGGATGGAGAAATAGGAATAGTTTGTATTGCCTGTGGAGACTGGTGTGATACCATAGAGGAAAGAGAGTATAATGAGCTACAAAAACAGGAAAGGGCAGAAATGCGAATGGATGAAGAGCGACTCGAAAGAGATTAGTCGCATACGACCAAAAATAATATAATATGAATTTGGATATGTCTAAATAATGTTGTATCTTTGTCTAATAAAGGGAGAAAGTTTAAGATTGCACTTCTATCTTCTTTTCAGAAACAAGTTTAAAGTAGGAGAAACCACTTTAGTCAAAGGAAGCTATATGTCGTGCTTCCTTTCTTGTTTGAGTTAAATATTAATTAAAAACAAACAAGAATGCTTATCCAAATAAACCCAACCGAACTTTGTACTACCCTCGCTTACCGCAGAACAAATGATATAATGGAGGCGGGGGGATTCACCTTTGATGAAACAAAAATAAATAAAGGGACTCATACCATCTGGACTCCAATGGCACAGAAAATATTTGACCGACACTATAACTATTACTGGGATGTGGTAGAAAGATGTAAACCGACCCAGTCTTCAATACCAGTGGGATAATGCATCATATAGCCGAAGAATTAAAACAAAGAAGACACTTCCTAAAAATTCAGAACCAAAACCTTATTGATTTTGATAACTACTTCAGGTATAGTGGTAAAGAGGAGAAGGTTACGCTTGTGGTCGCTTACCTTCTAGAGAAAAAAAGGAGAGAGAAAGCAAAGTTTGTGAGCAGAGGAGGAATTAAAAACGATATGACTAAATATAAATTAAAACAAAATGAGAGATAAAAAATACGAGAACACAATGAAACTACTTGCCGTTTCTTATGCAGGAATGATAATAATGATAATCCTGCTTGTGCTATGCAATTAGAAAGAAAAGCAGAAATATTTTTAGAAAGATTTATGCTCAAAAGACGAGTAAAAAAATTAGAAAACGAACTTTCTAAATTGAAAAAAAAAGACATAGCTAAAGAGGAGAGACGAAAAAATTTTAATATCACTACCATCAGCAAAAAGAAAATAGATGGACACTGGTATTTTAAGGGGTCAGACATTTTATCTTGTCAATAATTTACACTATATTTACACTATATTTAAACTTAAATTTACTACTATGGAGGCAACACAATTAAGACTACTATCAGCAGAAATACTTTTAGAAAAAAGTATGAAGTCTGCACGAAAAAAAGTAATTCAAAAACTACAACAGGCACGAGACAAGAAGAAAATAACCCTTACTACCTTTAGAAGTACTGGGCAATTAATGACTACTGAAACCTACCTCGCGACCTATCGCGCCCACGATATGAGCGTCCTCTCTACTGGACTACTCATTCTTCCAAATTCTGAAGAAGTGCTTAGATACGCTGGGGGATTTGTGATCCAGCTACTAGCCGAAAATCATTATGCTTTACATTATAATAAAGACTTAGAAGTGTCTCTAGATTTAAAAAGTTTAGAAAAAACTATTTTTGAAAGACTTGCTCAAGATTTATTATTAAGTTTTTAATATGCCACCAAAAAGCAAATATTGGTACGACACCGATAGAAACATATCTACCACTGAAACACACGATTCAAGAGTACCATACTATTATGTAGGAAATACTGAAAGAGCAGGAAGGTATCAAGCGCGATATGTAGTGAGCGACTTTGATTGTTCCTATAATGTAGGGAGTGCGGTAACTTACTGCCTTCGTTCAAAAAAAAAACATAAAGACGGGGGAGTTGAATGTCTTACCAAAGCAGTAGCCCATCTAGAATTTGAGATTGAGAAATTAAAAAGTCAGAAATAATTTGCACAATTTATAAACATTTTATATATTAGCGAAGTGTTTTCATACGAGTTTTTAAGCAGAGAGAAAGCGGTAATTTTACCAAATACTCTTACAGGGACTAAGAAACCCTTAATATTAAAAGTTTTGTTTTCTCTCTGCTTTTTTAAACAAACAAACAAATGACACCCGAAAGAACTAACTTTTTAGGGAAGCCTAGAAAAGAAAAAACCATAGATGATTTAATGTATAATATTAATTATGCAGTATATCAATTAAAAAAAACTCTCCGTCAACGAGACCAGTGGGAGAAAATAATGAACAAAAAAAAGAAAAATGAAAGAACCAATATTTAATCAGCTTACGGAGAATGTATGTTCTCTATATGATATTAGTAGAGAAAAACTTTTTACTAAAACCAAAGAAAGAAAGGTGGTGGATGCTAGGCACCTTTTATATTATGGATGTATGGATAGACAAATTAGATTAGGTTATATCCAAGAATATTTAACAAAGAATGGATATAAAATTAGCCACTCCTCCATCCTGCATGGAATAGATGTAGTTAAACAAAAAATGGATGCAGATGAGGATTATAGAACAATTACGGATAGAATTCAAGAATGTGTTATACTTTAATAGATATATTTAATCAAGCACAGGCAGATGAGTTTTCTGCCGTCTTGGATGGGGATGATTTTGAGGCACGAATTTTATCTGGAATAAGAATAGAACAAGAAAAGGAAACTAAAAAAACCATTATTCATAACACAACAAGAGGTGGAGATTTTTATAGAGAAATTACCTCGGAACAATACGAAATGTTTTATGAAAAAGGTTGGACTGTTGGAGTATATGTCTTATCTTTGTCTAATTATCGCAGAAAACTAGAAATGATTGAGAGTAACATAAAGCGAGAAGTTAATACGAGAAAAAATGCCAAACACATTATGCATCTAAAGTCGGCAAGAGAAAGAATAATGAATTCTTATAGTAAGGTTAATAAAAAATTAAACAAAATAATTAAACAACAAACAAATGACAACTAAATTAAAATCAATAAAAATTAAAGGAAAAGAATATGTAGAGGTAAATGAAAGACTAAAGTTTTTCAGAGCAAACTACCCTACTTATTCTTTAGTATCAGAGGTTATCGAAAAGACAGAATCATCGATCTTAATTATGGCTTCAATTATAGATGATAATGATAATACCATAGCCACTGGATTAGCAGAGGAAGAAAAGGGAAGTACTTTTATAAACAAAACCTCTTATGTAGAAAATTGTGAAACGAGTGCGTGGGGAAGAGCGTTAGCCAACTTTGGCATTGGATTAGACACCTCTGTTGCATCTGCAGAAGAAGTAAAAAACGCAATCGCTAACCAAAACACTACAACAAAAATTACAGTCAAGGATGTAGATATAGTAGCGTTTATGCAATGGGTTAGTGCGCTGAATAAAGAACAAAAGACTATGAAATATATTATAGCATTTTTAAAAGACAACAATTACAATATAACAGAAGAAGTAAAAACAAAAATTTCAAACAAACTAGAAAATGGAAATACTAAAACAACTAAAAAACGATAAAGAATATTATAATGGAGTAGGCAGGAAGTACTTATCAAACTCTGATATTTGTGATTTATTGCATAACCCCTTAAATTTTCATCAACCCAAACCTGATAATAAGAATTTTCTATATGGTAGATACTTTCATCAGCTTATATTAGAGCCTGATAAATGTAAAGGATGGGAATTTGTTGATGCTAGTAGTAGGAATACTAAATTATATAAAGAAAAGCTAGAAGAAGTAGGGGTAGATGTTTTACTCCTTGACAAAGAAAGAATTGAAATCCAAGATTTAAAAGAAGTGATGATTAGAAATTTTGATTTTGCTATGGACATATATAAAGAGGGGAATGTTTATGAACAACCCGCCATCCGAAAAATTAAAGGAGCAATGTGGAAAGGTAAGGCAGATATAGTTACTAATGATAAAGTAATTGACATCAAAACTACAAGCGATATTTCTCGTTTTAAATATAGCTGTCGTTCTTATAATTACGATAGTCAAGCATATATATATCAAGTATTATTTGGAAAGCCACTAGAGTTTTATGTGATAGATAAAGTATCTCAAGTCTTAGGTAAGTTTGTGCCAACGCAAGACTTTATAGATTATGGGGAGTATAAAGTAGAACAGGCAGTAAAGCAATACAATACATACTTTGCTGAGGGGAGTATTGAAGATGTGAAAAGCTTTTATTTAAAAGAAGAATTATAATGAAGAAAATATTAAAATTTATGCGGTCTATAAGGAATAAGTTTCCGCGTATGACTCCAAGATATACTATTATGTGGGTAGAAGTTCCAATGACCTGTAATAGTAGGGAAGATAAAGATGACATCATCATATCTACAATTAACCATTTGGAACAAACAATTAAAATAAAAAACCATGGCAGAAAAATTTGTGCATTACAGCGGGAACGGCAGTTTATTTAAAAATGATAATAAAACTCCAGACAATAACCAACCAGTATATAGCGGAAGCATAACGCTTCCTGATGGTACGGAGCAAGAGATTGCGGCGTGGGTAAAAGTAGGAGCAAACGGAAAATTTTTATCTCTTAAACTCAGCGATCCATATGTAAAACCTGAAGAAGGGGAAGAAGGGGAAGAAGTAAAAAAGGAAGCAGTTCAATCAAAACCAGAAAAATCTGAAGATGATCCTGATTTACCATTCTAACTAACTAAGAAGTGTAAGAAAAGGGTCGTCCTCGACTCTTTTTTTATGCTTTTTTTTGTGTCGATATGTTAATTTGTTTATCTTTCATAGAGTGTATATAAAAAACATATTAATTTACTTTTTCTTTTTCTACAAAACGAGTTAATATATGACATAATCGACATACATCCTGGAAATCAACAACTTATAAAAATTAAAACGACATAAAAACGACATAAAAACGACATACTATGACATTTACAATTACAATCTTCCAAAACATAAAACAAACAACAACCCCATTCCATAGAGACGTAAGCACTATAATAGAAAGAATTAAGAACGGCTCATCTAAAGATTTAGTAAAAAGAATAAGGAAACAAAAAGATAAAACCAAACGCAACGAACTTAAAAAATTATTACCCGCTATATGTTTTTCGGGTACTTTTACAAAAAGGTTAGACACTAGTATAATAGACCATAGCGGACTAATCTGTCTAGATTTTGATGGGTATAAAAAAGTAAGAGTTATGTTAAAAGACAAAGAAGAATTGTCTAAAAATAAATATGTATTCTCGGTCTTTGTTTCTCCTTCAGGTAATGGATTAAAAGTATTGGTAAGAATTCCTAATGATAAAGAAAATCATATCAATTATTTTCATTCGCTAGAAAAACATTTCAACTCTCCCTACTTTGATAAAGCTACCAAAAATATTTCGCGTGTTTGCTATGAAAGTTTTGACCCCCTTATATATATAAATGAAGAAAGCGAGATATGGAATAAGATTGAGGAAATAGAATATAAAGAAGTAAAAAAACATATAGACCCTGTAACAATACCTATAACTGATGAAAATAAAATAGTAGAAATATTAGTAAAATGGTGGGAAAAAAAATTCCCAATGAACGAGGGACAGAGAAATCAAAACGCTTATGTACTTGCTGCAGCTTTTAATGACTATGGTATAAGTGAAAGTCTAGCTTCATATGTATTAGGACAACACGATAATAAAGATTTTACTTTAGATGAAATTAAAAGGACTATTAAATCAGCATACTCCCATACTCAAAATTTTGGCACCAAATATTATGAGGATGAAGATAGAATTAGTGACATTAAAAACAAACTAAAACAAGGTGTCCCAAAAAATGAGATTAGGTGTCAATTGCAAGATGCGGCATTTGATACCGAAGTCATTAACTCAGTATTAGAAAAGGCAGATGAAGACAACAAAAATCAAATATTTTGGACTAAATCTAATAAAGGAGTTATTAAGATAGTTCACATATTATTTAAACAATTTTTAGAAGACCACGGTTTTTATAAGTTTTGTCCCGAAGGAAGTAGAAACTATGTGTTCGTGAAGGTTTCTAATAATTTAATTGACCATACCTCCGAGAAAGAAATAAAAGACTTTGTGTTAGAGGCTTTATTAAAACTTGAAGATATGTCTATCTATAACTACTTTGCCGATCATACCAGATTTTTTAAAGAAGAGTTTTTATCACTACTTTCCACTATAGAAGTATATTTTATTGAGGACACCAAAGATGAGGCATATCTTTATTACAGAAATTGCGCAGTAAAGATTACAAAGAATGAAGTCATACCAATAGATTATTTAGACTTAGGTGGGTATGTGTGGAGGGAGCAAGTGATTAACAGAATATTCACAATTTGTAAAGTTAAAGATTGTGACTATAAACAGTTTGTTGCAAATATTTGTGGACAGAATCAATCCAGAATTTCCACTATGGAAAGTACAGTAGGGTATTTAATGCACGGCTATAAGAATCTATCTTTTTCTCCTGCCGTAATTTTAAACGATGAAGTTATCTCGGATAATCCAGAAGGAGGGACAGGAAAAGGTTTGTTTATGAACGCCCTCGCATATATGAAGAAACTCGTGTTTATTGATGGTAAGTCATTTCTCTTTGAAAGGACTTTTGCTTATCAACTAGTTTCTGCTGATACTCAAATACTTTGCTTTGATGATGTAAAAAAGTATTTTGATTTTGAAAGGTTATTCTCAGTCGTAACAGAAGGACTAACTTTAGAAAAGAAAAATAAAGATGCAATTAAAATTCCTTTTAGTAAAAGCCCTAAGATTGCTATTACTACTAACTACGCTATTAAAGGGTCAGGGAATTCTTTTGCAAGAAGAAAATGGGAGATTGAATTACATCAACATTATAACAAGTCTTTCTCTCCTTTAGATGATTTTAATAAACTAATGTTTGGAGACTGGGATGATGCTGAGTGGTGTATCTTTGATAATTATATGATAGACTGCCTACAGCTTCATTTGAATGAAGGATTAATAAAGTCTGATTTTGTTAATTTAGAAATACGGCAGTTATCAGCAGAAACATCCCACGAATTTATTGAATGGTGTGGACTGTTACACGGACAGTCAATTAATGCTAAATTAAGGGCTGAGAAAAGAATATATAAAAACGAACTGTATCACGATTTTATCGAAGAAAACCCCGACTACGCTCCCAAGTCTAAAATGACTATATCTAGAACGAAATTTAATAAATGGCTTAGTGCTTATGGGTTGTTTAGCGAAGGGGTAGTACCCGCAGAAGGTAGAGATATGAACGGCAGATGGATAATATTTAAAACTAAAGAACAAGAACAAAACCCTGTTTTACCTTTTTAATATGGCTTTAAGCGATAAAGAGATTTTAGATATTGCGATGCGAAACTCTTATAGAGTTTTGTTTGAAGACGCAAATGCAGAAGAGATTATAGAATCTAAAAACTATTATTTTGCTCACAACCCCTTTACTCCTTATAGCCGTGAATTTTTATTACATATGCTAGACTTTTTTATACACGAAGAGGAGTATGAAAAATGCTTATTAATTAATTTGATGATAAAAGAATGGAACTCCGACCATACCAAAAAAAAATTGTAACACAAGGGCTACAGGTGTTACATCATTACAGGTTTTTATATTTAGCAATGGAAGTAAGAATTGGAAAAACTTTAACTTCTCTGAGTATTGCTGATTCACTTCACGCTACTCATGTTTTATTTATTACAAAGAAGAAAGCTATCTCCAGTATAGAAAATGATTACCAGTTACTCAATCCTGCATACGACTTAACTGTTATTAATTATGAAAGCCTCCACAAAGTCCCTGGAACAAAATGGGATGTAGTGGTCTGTGACGAAGCTCATTCTATGGGAGCTTTTCCTAAGCCAAGCAAGAGGGCTAAGCAAGTTAAAGAACTTTTAAAAAAAAATAATTCCTATGTAATTCTATTATCTGGAACACCAACTCCAGAAAGTTATAGTCAAATGTATCACCAAGTATTTGGTATAACACAAAACCCTTTTGCGCAGTATAAAAACTTTTATAGGTTCTGTGATGATTACGTGAACGTACAAGTAAGGCCTATTGGAATAATGAATATCCGTGATTATAGCAGAGGTAAGCCTGCTATTTTGGAAAAGATGAAACCGTTCACTATAAGCTACACCCAGAAAGAAGCAGGCTTTAAAGTGGAGACAACTGAAAATATATTGACGGTAGAAATGTCAGAAAAAACCTATTATCTTGTTAAAAAATTAAAAAAAGAATTAGTGATCCAAGGAAGGGAAGAGGTTGTTTTAGGAGATACCGCAGTAAAGCTAATGAGCAAACTTCATCAAATGTATTCTGGAACGGTTAAGTTTGAGTCTGGAAATTCAAAAGTTCTGGACTACTCAAAAGCAGAATTCATAAAACACAGATTCGCAGGTAAAAAAATAGGGATATTCTATAAGTTTAAGGCAGAGCTAGATGCATTGCTAGAAATATATGGAAAAGAATCGTTGACTACTACTTTAGAAGATTTCGATAACACTAATAAGTCTATAGCGCTGCAAATTGTAAGCGGAAGAGAAGGGATATCGTTGCGTAATGCCTCTGCGTTAGTGTATTATAATATAGACTTTTCAGCCACAAGCTACTGGCAATCAAGAGACAGGATGACTACTAAAGAAAGATTAAAAAACAATGTCTATTGGATTTTCACTAGAGGAGGGATAGAAAAAAAAATTTATAAAGCTGTTACAAAGAAAAAAGACTACACGTTAAATCACTTTAAAAGAGATTTCTTAGCTTTGTAATATGACTGAGCAACAAATTCAAAAGAAAAGAATAAATGAGCTGGAGGCAGAAGGGTATTATGTTATTAAACTCGTTAAAACTAACAAGAATGGGATCCCAGACATTATTGCTTTACCGCCTGGGAGTGAGGTATTATTTAGTGAAATAAAAAAACCCGAAGGCAGACTATCTATTCTTCAAGAGTATAGATTAAAAGAATTAAATGAATATGGATTTAAAACAGAAATATACACGGGCAAGTCCTGACTATGATATGGATCAGGGGTTCTTAGACCAACTAAGAGGCTTTCCTATTGAATATAGCGTTCCTGTTGCAGTGTTAATGGACGTAAGCGCCGACACCCTTCCGATACTAGACGGATGGACACAGAGTGTAGGCGGAGTGGTTATGAAACCTGAAAATTTCTTTTTTGAAATAGAATATTTTCACGAAGAGTATGAGGTTCCTGTATTTTTAAGTATCACCGAAACGGATGCCGATGCCTATCTTGACCATATATTAAACAAAACAAACCTAAACCAATCAAATGAAATCATCAATCAAATTAAAATCATCAACTAAACCTTGTTTTAAAACAATTCGCGAAGTTGTTAATAGTATTTTTCATGTAGATATAATGAGTAAATCACGAAAAAGAGATGTGGTAAATGCTCGTATGATTTATTCTAAAATACTTAGAGAGAAGCATCTTTCTTATAATGTTATTGGGAAATCTCTTTTAAAGAACCACGCCTCTATTATTCATTATACTAAAAGCATAGACTGGTTATTAGCTTACGATAAACCTCTTCTAGATAAATACAAAAACTGCGTAGAGTTATTAAACGATGAAGACCCTTCCTACTCCCACCTGAATAAGTCGGAACTCATTTTGTTAATCAAACAACTTAAAAAACAAAATAATTTATTATCTTTGAGTACAAACGTCTAAAGCACGACTAAAGATAGTCAAAATGTAAAAGCCTACGCAATAAATGACAAGTAATGGAGTAGAAAGGGATAAAATAAAATTCATCAATTTTACGATGAACGAAATCCACGACTCTCTAGATGAGTTATATGAAAGTTTTGTTGAGGGTGATTATACCGAAGTAAAAAAAGAGGCTTCTTTTGTTATTAGAACACTTACTGCATTACAAGAATCGGTGGAAGACGAAATATAATATGACTACTAAAGAATACGGAAAAAGATTAAGGCTTTCAACTGCAGAAGTAGATTTAATACTTCATCGTAGAGCTACCGTAGTAGACAACATCAACAACAATACCGCCTTAGACATTCATCTTAAAGAAAGAGGTATTCCTAAAAAAGATGTAGTTAGTGTTAAGCATTGGCAAAGCGGAAGCGGAGATTATAGATTTTCAGTAGTAACAAAAGAAAACTTAGGGTTAGATGAAAATCAAATCTGGGACAAGATAAACACCTTTGTTGAGGGATATTCTCCAGCTTACGAACCCGTAGAAACTCCAGGAGGAAATCATCTTTTAATAGTCAACCCTGCTGATATACATATTGGTAAATATGCTAACGAAGTAGAGACAGGAGAACAGTATGATTGTACCACAGCAGTAGAAAGAGTAATTGAGGGAGTAATAGGATTGATAAATAAATCTTCAGGATTTGACATAGAGCGTGTATTGTTTTGTATCGGAAATGATATCCTTCATATAGACAATGTGTATAGCACAACAACTAAAGGAACTTATCAGGATACGGATGGAAAGTGGTGGGAGCATTATGAAATAGCATTAATGCTATATGTTCAGTGTATAGAAATGTTACGAATGGTAGCCCCTGTAGATGTGCTTCATAGTATGAGTAATCACGACTACCAGTCAGGATTTCATTTGGCTCATACTTTAAAAAGCTGGTTTAGAAAAGCAGAGGATGTAAAATTTGATATAGGCGTAGCTCATAGAAAGTATTACAAATATGGGACTAATCTCATAGGCTTAGAACATGGTGATGGAGCTCGTATGACTTTATTACCTTTATTGATGGCTCAAGAAAATCCTAAAGATTGGTCGTCTACGACTCATCGGTATTGGTATTTACACCACATTCATCACAAGGTTAAACATAAATGGTTAGACGGTAAAGACTTTATAGGGGTTACTGTAGAGTATATGAGATCGCCATCATCAGCAGACAGCTGGCACAGCAGAAAAGGATTTACAGGAGCTCCTAAAGCGTGCGAAGGGTTTATTCATCATAGCGAAAGTGGCCAGGTAGCCAGGCTAACTCATTACTTCTAAGACCTTTTAAAATTTCCTCTTTTTGGGCGTTTCTTTTTAAACCCGTCTGTAGCATAATATAACTTTACTTGAGCTTCAGTAAATGTTCTCCCGCTTGGGCTTTTATATTTATTTTTTCCTACTTTTTTAAATGGCATAATTAATTTATAAATAAATCATCTCGTTCACGTTTTGGAGGCTGCCATCTCTTAGGGATAGAACCATCTCCATACCCCAACAATGTCCAGAAATTGTACCAGAAATTACCTTGACCTAAGAAAATTCTCGCAAGGCCTCTTACAGGTCTGAGCTGTACCCCTGCTAAAAACTGGAGGATTGTTGAAGGAATTTCTAATATATCTCCTTCGCTTATATCTCTTCCCAGTTCTTCTGCTAAATCATCTAAAGGATTAGTAATAGCTCTGTTCCATCTATTTTTCCATTCTTCTGCATTGGCTGTGTTAATAAAATTCATCAAAGCATTTCCAAAAAATGGCACCACTTTAACTATATTCATTGGAGAAGAGAGTATTCTATCAAAAGCTTTGTCTCTATCTTTTTTATCTCCCGCTAAGAGCAGTGGAAGGTTTCCAACTAGAGAGAATAGAACCTGTACAATGAAAAGATTAATAATAAGACCTCTAACATCTCTCTTGTCAGTCACTTTATTATCGAGTAAAGCTCGTCTTATATTAGCCTCGTGTACAAAAACTCTGTTTAAAGCTAAAAATAAAGAGCTACCAAACATAGTGAAACCACGAACTACTTTACTACTACTAGTTTGTAAAGCGTTTTTATCTAACCCTCGTCTGGTTTGTTGAGTTAAATTGTAATCATTAAAATAACGTAATGCTTCTTTAGGGTCTACCCCATTTTCAATCATATTGTCATAAGCCACCATATACCCTAATACTCCCCAGATATCTCCTTGGGTTGTAAAATATCCAAAGGCTTGGTTAACTAATTTAAAAGATTGAGCGAGCTTCTTATACTCAGGCCCTAAGTCTACACGCTCTTGCCCTGTAGTTAAAGCATACATTCTTCCCTCTAACCCTTCTTTTCTTCTGGCTCTAAATTGAGCAGATAATTCTTTAGCTCTTCTGATTGTATCTTTTTTATTACGCATTAGCTTCATATACGCCTCGGTAAACTTCACAAACTCTATTGACTCATTTACTGTTCCTCCTAATATAGATTTTAAATTTTGAGCTATATCTTCTCCTATTATTTGTAAATCAGTTGTGCTTCTAAATATAGGCTCGCCTTTTTTCTTAGTATCAAAAACAGCAAACTTAGGATTATTATATAATACAAATCCATTAACAAAGGAAGTCGCTTGTTTAGGTAACTGAACAATTTTTAAAGCTAGTGCCCACGAAACCATACGTTCCATTGAGAAAGAGATCCTATCACTAAAGTTGTTTCCCTTATCTATATAACCTCTAGGATGTATAGCGTTATTAATACTTCTGTTAACCATACCTCTCATAAACATTACATCTAAGTAGGTGCGTACAGCAGGAGTGTTAACTATGGCATCCATAATTTTTACCACTTTAGCATAAGCTTTATATCTTTCACTTTCTTCTACGTGCTTTTCTAGAGTAGAAAAGAAATCCGAAAACATCACCCTTAATGATTGAGTGTTTTTGGTTCGTTGAGATATCAAAGTTGGACTTAGAGCTTGGAAGTTTTTTACAAATCCCATTTCCGAAAAGGAAGACCTTTCTGATTCTTTAGACTTTACGCGTTTTTCAGTTTTCCGAGGAAAGTACGGAAACTCTTGTTTTAAATTCTGTTGATTTTCTTCAACATAAACTTCATTTATTAAATCAAACTCTTGATATGTTAGCATTTCTAAAACTTCATCTACGAGCCTAACAAGGTTTTCTCCTAGGTAATCAGTAATCATATCTATTTTATCTTGGGTAAACCCATCCTGAATTAACATCTCTTTTGAGTCAGGGTGTTTCCATTGGGAATAGATATACATTAGTTGTGGAGCGGTTAAACTATTATCTGTAGCCCAGCCTTTTAAAATGGTGTTAGTTTTATCAAAAAGTTTTAATCCCGCTTTTTCTAGCGTGGAAGCAATTTGTTGAGTATTAACGCCAGGAACATTTAATCGGTCTTTTAGTATAGCTTCTTGTTTTAAATATTCATAAGCCGAAATTTTACCCATTTGGGCAGACTTAATTTTTTTATCGGTAAAAGGTATAATAATTTCTGCATCTATTTCCTTGACTCCCATTATAGCCGCAGCTATTGCTTCTACCTTGTCCATAGCTCTGAAATAACCTAGGTTATAATTCTCTTCGGCATCGGCTAGTCTATAATAAATATCTTGAACAAACACATCCGACTGTCTATTATCTAAAGCGTTCATAAATGTGTAGGTAATACCCAATAAGCTTCTAAAGGTAGCTGTAATTGGCTCTACTCCTTTTTTTATTAGAGGTTTTAATATTTCGTCTTTTACCTGTTGCAGAGATTTTTGAAGACCCTTCTCTTTAATTCCTTTCCATATATTTAAAAAGTCTTCCGCTATTCTGTCCTCATTTTTTAACGTACCATTTTCGTTAAATAAGAAAGGAGCTAGCTTATCTTTTATTTCACCAGTAAACTTCTCTGATATTTCATTAATCTCATTAAACCTTTTCATTCTGTTTTCTGCAAACACTGCTCTTCCTACTTCTCTTCCTGCTTTTACATCATCCAGAATTTCTCTTACCTCTTCTAACGACAAACTTTCTATGTCACCGAACATATCATAAGCAGCGGTTAATGCTAAAAGCCTATTTTGTTCTAGGCTTAACAGCTCTCCCTTACGGTCAGCTTCTAAGGCAGCTTGAATTTCATTTTCTCTTAACCCTAATTCCTCACGCAAAGCAGCCATTCCTTCTTCGTCTTTATTAATTACCATCTTCAAAACTCTCCTGGCTTGTTGCATAAACAATCCTGTTTCTGCATCTACTCCTCTTGACCTTACTTGGCTTGATATTGTTTTAGCAGGCCTACCTCCTATGTTTAATATTTTATATATCGAATTTATTAATGCACGTTTAGTTTTTTCATCTTGTTTATCTATGGCTTGTAATACTCTTTCTACAGCCGCCATATAATCATTAGGGGTTTCTATATCAGCTACAACTTTAGTTAAGCTTCTTAATATACTTTTAGTGGTATCAGTTTCATCTGGAAAGTTTAATCTTATAAATCTTACTAATTCATTTTTTACTTTATTAATATCCTTAACTGCTCTCTTTCGCTCAGTAATTAATTTTTTTAATTCTTTAATTTCGGTAGTAACCTCTTTACCTGTTCTGATATTTAAGTTCTTATCTAATGATACTACTAATTCCTGCTGGATATTTTTAGGTTGTGTCTTAAATAAAACGGAGCCTTCTAAATATTCTTTAGCAAACTTTCTAACCTCGGTTTTTTTTCTTAGAATCTCACCTTTTTTAATAGGTAATGGATACCTTCTTAATATAGTGCTGGTGTTTTGTGTTTTTAATTCTGGATATTTTTCTCTTAATTCATTTGCATATTCATTTCTTACATCTTCTAAGATTCCTCGTTCTCCTATAAATTGGTTAACTGCTCTATTTACATCTTGAAACAAAGACATCCCCGCAAAGAAGCCACCTTCCATGTTACCAAATGCTGTGGGTACAGCTTTAGTTTCATCTAGCGTAAACTTCATTGCCGCATCTACATCAGCAGCGGTATAATTAACATCTGTAAATTTTATCCTATCCTTTAATACTTTTTTAATGGAAGCGTCTGGTATACCACGCTCTCGTGCTCTTTGAATAATAAGGTTTACATCTGAATCAAAAGATAATGTTTCTTCTTGTTGAGAAAATAATGCAGCCTGTCCATACTCTTCAGGTTTAAATTCAGGATTTACTTCTTGCCCTCCCAGCAAATCTCCCAAGGCCATTCGTGCAAATGCTTGTAATGACATTTTTTCTAAAGCTTCACCTTCAGGCATCGTGCTTTCTCTATCTCCTTTTTTATTTTTCTTAAATGTACCAGATAAAACTTTTTTAATATATGCCCAAAATCTTTTTATCCATCTTACCAGTGCGTTTCCTGGCTTATTCTTTTTTACATCTTCTTCTACACCTCTAGAAAACCTACCACCTTCATCAGCAATATAATCTGCTAAAGCTTCAATACCAGCTATTTCATAACCTGCTTCGGTTTTTTTATCACCATATGTTCTTTTAGTTTCAGTATAATACCTTTTTCCTTGCGGGTCAGTTTTAACTAATTTCAGACCTTGTCTTAACAAACGAGTGCCTTGTTCCCCAGAAATTGGAGAATGTAAATAGTCTAACCAAGGATGAGAAAACTCGTGTATAGCAATTTCAAATGATTTGTCATTAGGATTTATAAATATTGTTTTATTCTTTCTGTTAAAACCATATACAGTATGGCCTCTTACAATTCTTCTTTTTACTTCAGGTTTTTTTATTTCCGCATCAAATTTAGCTTGGTCTATTACGACTTTAATTGTTGGAAAGGCTAAGCTTAAAAGCTTTAATAATTCAGCCTGGTCTTCAGCTCTCATTTGTGGCTTAGTTTTTGCCCTCTTTCCAAAGTCCTTGTCTGCGCGTGGGTTGTAAAAAGAACCATCACGAGTAAAAATATAACCAGGGCCTCGGCTTTTTCTCACAGTAATGCCGAGCTTTTCTCCTTCACTTATAAGTCTGGATGGATTGTCTACATTATTCATATACCCTTCATCATTCATTCCATAATCTTCAGCTAGTTTATCTATAGCATACTGATTAAGGGCTTGTTTAAAGAAGGTTCCATCTTCTAAATCTTTCGCTAACTTTGCTTCTTCTGCGGAGTAAGTAGTAGCTTTATCTTCTGCTTTTTTAGGTTTTGGAGTACGAGCTTTTACCGCTTTTCTAGCCTCTCTTTTTATGTCAGCTATTTCAGCTTTGTATTCACGAATAAGCTCTCGGGCATCTTCCCTTAAGTCTGTTTTTTCTTCTTTACTTAAACCAGGTTTTTTTAAATCTTGCGCTAACTCTTGTTTTACATTAGTTATTTCAGTTTCTAAATCTACAATCTCCGTACCTACCTCTTCTTCGATTGCTTCCTCTTGTGTTTGTTTAGGCTGAGGCTTTACTTTTTTAGCTAACTCTTTTGTCTTTTTCTTAATAGCAGCTTTTAAGTTTTTAATCTTTCTTTCTAGTTTTGGTTTATTAGCTTTAATGGCCGCCAGCATCTCATCAGTTCCTTCTTCAATAGTTTTATTAGTATTCTCTAAAGCTTTTTCTGCTGCGGCTAATTCTTCTTTTAATTCTTTTAAAGTTTTACCTTCGGCTATCTCTTCGCTAGATTTATCAATACTTTCTTTATTTTCTGGGGTAACATCTACTATTACTTCAGCTTCACTTCCTGGCACCCATACTGCTACATCCTTAGGTTTTACTTTTGTTTTGGTAATATTAGAAGATAACCCTTGGGCTGCTCGTTCTCTAGCTATAGTTTCAGCCATTTTCTTACTAGTAGTCATAGGTGTAGCACCTTCTCTAATTGAACCAACTCTATAAACCACAACATCTCCGTTCTCGTCTATTTCAGTATCTGGATTGTTTTTTAAAAATTCTTCTTTTAATTTTTCTTTTTGTTTTGCTGGTAACTTTTTAACTGTTTCGACTAGCTTATTTTTTTCTGAACTATCACCTTCCATTCCTCCTCCTAAATCACTACCCTTATAATCCGCTACAGCTTTTTCATACTCTTCATCTTCAACAATAGTTCCGCTAACTTTAGATGGAGGTAATTGTGCAAATACATCAGCATCTGTATTTAATATTCGTTGCATTAATGCTGGAGACACCTTAGTCATTGAGGGTTCCCATTTTCCATTAAGAGCAATTTCACTTATTTCCTCATTGATTTGTTTTATTACAGGTTTAAATGCTTGTTGCGTGGCATCATTTGTAGTTAATACATTTTTAGCTGCTAATAAATGAGATAAACGTGCTACCGAGTCGGAGTTTTCAGGAGTCACATCTTCTTCTTTAGTCATTAATATTTCTAAAGCTTCATTTTGCGCTCCTACTCTGCGCTGTATACGCTGTTCTGTTTCTGCATCAATATAATTTAACTCCCTCATATTATTAGCCCAGTTAGTTGTGCGTGGCGGTAGCAATGGAGTATCATCAAATATTACATTCCATTTGTAATTAGCGAAATCTGAAGCCACTTTTTTACTTCTATTAATCAATCCTATTGTTAATAAATTTGCTACCATATTAGAAGTGTTAGCTCCAAATCCTCCGATGGCTTCCAAAGCTACTTCACCTCCATTTAATTCTGTTCCATTTAATATATGGTTATTTATTTGAGCTAACCCTTCTCCAAGTGCTTCGGCACCAGGGTCTAATATTGCTCTTTCTGTCAAGAAAGTTCCTGTCCTTAATAAAGGATTCATTCCTCTTGTGCTGTAAAATATTTTCCCAGCTAATCTAGCCGACAAGAAATCTATTATAGCAATAGGAATACCTCGTGCTAGCCCCTTACTTTGCCCATCATCCCAAACATTTTTATCACTTAAACCCGCTTCAACAGATTTAGGATTAAATATATCATAACCCTTTTCTTCCATTGATTCAAATATGGCGTTAGTATATTCCATTCCTAAAATACTTCCCGCCATTCCTAGTTGAGCTCCTGTTACCAACCCTTTTAACATTGCCCCAGGTACTGTAATTATTTCTTCAGGTAAAGCAACTTGGGGGCCCGCTTGGCCCGCTGCGAGTGCGTATGCCCCAAAAGCTAGAGAGGTGCTGATAGCCGTTGTGGGAACCATCTTAGCTCCATAAGGAAGCATCTCACTAAGGGAGCCAGAAGCCACGCTTAAAGCCATTTCTAAAGGGTTATCGGTAAACACCTCCATTGATTCTCGCCATCCTTTAGCGCGTTGAAAATCTAAAGCAGTCG
>TARA_R110000765_G_scaffold14910_2_pt1 | contig 36485 bp, 31 predicted proteins | sample TARA_R110000765 | Tara Oceans TARA_R110000765 (sample SAMEA4398168) | marine metagenome | biome: Polar Biome; feature: [MES] marine water layer (ENVO:01000295) within the mesopelagic zone...; material: water (ENVO:00002006), including particulate matter (ENVO:01000060) such as...... | reverse complement strand
CACACCTTGTTCGCCAAAGCTGAAGGCGTGGTGAAATTCGAAGTTAAAGGCAAGTTCGGTCGTCGTTACGTTAATGTCGTAACCGCCTGATAGCTCTTTACTACTGAAAAGCCCCGTCTTGCGACGGGGCTTTTTTGTTTGTAGCGTACTCTTTCCATTAGCCCGTCCCGATAGGGAAGGGGAGATAGATGAAATTCGTTGATGAGGTGTCCATCACGGTCAAGGCCGGTGATGGTGGTAATGGTTGCATGAGTTTTCGCCGTGAAAAGTTCATCCCTAAGGGTGGGCCGGACGGCGGTGACGGTGGCGACGGCGGTTCCATTTTTCTGGAGGCCGACGCTAACTGGAATACTCTGGTCGATTACCGTTATACCCGCCGCTTTAATGCGCAGCGCGGTGAAAACGGGCGCGGCAGCGACTGCACGGGTGCCAAGGGCGAAGATATGGTGCTGCTGGTGCCGGTCGGTACTACCGTGATTGATGCCGGTACCCAAGAGATCATTGGTGACCTTACCGAGGCGGGCCAGCGTTTGCTGGTAGCGCAGGGTGGTTTTCATGGTCTGGGTAATACGCGCTTCAAGTCCAGCGTTAACCGTGCCCCGCGGCAAACCTCCAACGGTTCGCTTGGCGAATTGCGCGACCTGAAGATGGAGCTGAAAGTACTGGCAGACGTAGGCCTGTTGGGTCTGCCGAATGCCGGCAAAAGCACCTTTATTCGTTCGGTATCTGCGGCCAAGCCAAAAGTGGCTGACTATCCCTTTACGACTATGGTGCCGAACTTGGGCGTAGTGGATGTGGGGCAGTTGCGCAGCTTTGTGGTCGCTGACATTCCGGGTGTTATTGAGGGTGCTGCTGAGGGTGCGGGCCTTGGCACGCGTTTCTTGAAGCACCTTTCGCGTACGCGTCTGTTGTTGCACCTGGTTGATATGGCGCCCTTGGATCAAGCCGACCCTGTTGAGTCGGTGGAAACCATCGTCCACGAGCTAGGTAAGTTCAGTCCTGCTTTGACCATGCGTGAGCGGTGGCTGGTGCTGAATAAGTGTGATCAGTTGCTGGAAGATGAGCAGCAGGCAGTGCTGGATGATGTGGTTGAGCGCCTTGAGTGGGAAGGTCCGGTGTTTGTGATCTCCGCCTCCGAGCGTCAGGGTACTGCAGAGCTGGCCAAGGCTGTGATGAATTGGCTGGATGAGCGCGTGCGTCTGATTGAAGATGATGAAGAGTATGCTGCTGAAGTGGCTGCCCTGGATCAACAGATCGAAGACGAGGCGCGATCGCACATCCAGGCGCTGGATGATCGTCGAGCGCTGCGCAAGCAGGGTATTGTCGTTGATGGTGAAGATGAAGGCGACGATGACGAAGGCGATGATGAAGATGGTCCAGAGATTTTTTACGTCCATTGATTCGCTGGATCGGCAACGTTTGAGGTCTGGCTGTCTGTAGTCAGGCCTGGTTTTAACTTGGGCAATCTGTTGATGGAATCGAATCAGCATGCGTGAAAAGGTAACCGGAGCCCGTCGCTGGGTGGTCAAGATTGGTAGCGCCTTGTTGACGGGCGATGGTCGTGGCCTTGATCGGGCCGCTATGGCGGTTTGGGTCGAGCAACTCGCGGCCCTGCGTGCTAGCGGTGCTGAGCTGGTAATAGTGTCCTCTGGTGCGGTGGCGGCGGGCATGAGTCGTCTTGGTTGGACTGAGCGGCCAAAAACCACGCATGACATGCAGGCAGCTGCCGCCATCGGCCAGATGGGTTTGGTGCAAGCGTGGGAATCTAGTTTTCAGGCGCATGGCCTGTCTACCGCCCAGGTATTGCTTACCCATGACGATCTGTCTGATCGCAAGCGTTACCTGAATGCCCGCAGTACTCTGCGCGCGCTGATTGATTTGAATGTTATTCCGGTTATCAATGAAAACGATACCGTGGTGACTGATGAGATTCGCTTTGGTGATAACGACACTTTAGGTGCCTTGGTTACCAATCTGGTCGAAGCTGATCTGTTGGTGATTTTGACCGACAAAGATGGTCTGTATACCTCCGATCCCCGTCACAATCCCCAGGCTGAGCTGATATCAGAAGCTATGGCAGACGACCCTGTGTTGGATGCTATGGCGGGCGGTAGTGCGGGAGCACTGGGGCGTGGCGGTATGCAGACCAAGCTGCGTGCTGCACGTTTGGCGGCGCGCTCCGGTGCGGCGACGGTGATTGTCGGCGGGCGTATTGATCGGGTGGTGTCGCGCCTCTACCAAGGTGAGGCGCTGGGCACGCTACTGTTGCCAGAGCGGGGCATGTTGGCCGCGCGCAAGCAGTGGCTGGCAGGTCATTTGCAAACCCGTGGTCGATTGTTGCTTGATGAAGGTGCAGTGAGAGCTCTAACTACGGGAAGGCGAAGTTTGCTGCCGGTTGGCGTTATTGCTGTAGAGGGCGGTTTTCGGCGCGGCGAAATGGTTGTCTGTGTGGCTCCGGATGGGCGCGAGATTGCTCGAGGGCTGGTTAATTATGGCGCTCAGGATGCAGCTCGTATCCTCGGTAAGCCGACCGAATCGATAGCGCGGATTCTGGGTTATATCGACGATCCTGAGTTGATACATAAGGATAATCTGGTTCTGGTTTGATTCGTGGGGACAGTGGCTCTTGGCTTTCTCTGCGGCGTTACGTGCAGCTCGATAGCCCCGGATGGTGCGCAGGGTGTTTGTCCTGCTGGGAAGGACGAGTTCCATCTCGTCCAGCGGTGTTGCTTTTGACGCCCATGGTCGAGATGGAGCTCGACCCTCCCAGGGAAAAACCAAATCGGGTTTGCCGATGAATCTGTTAAGGCTTGGCTCGACTGCTGAGCTTGAGGCTATACGCAAGACATAAAAAAAACCGGCTCAAGGCCGGTTTTTTTACAGCAAGAATCGCAGATCAGGCGGCTTCAGCCATTGCCTTGATGTGTGCGTTCAGGCGGCTCTTATGGCGAGCGGCCTTATTCTTGGCGATGATGCCTTTGTCAGCCATGCGGTCAATGACCGGTACAGCTGCAGTGTAGGCAGTCTTGGCTTGTTCGAGGTCTTTGGCGTCGATAGCCTTAACCACGTTCTTGATATAAGTACGGACCATGGAGCGCATGCTTGCATTGTTATTGCGGCGCTTCTCGGCCTGCTTGGCGCGTTTCTTGGCTTGAGGTGAGTTGGCCACCGTCGTGCTCCTCAGAAAATCGGGATGAATTAGGTACAAATAAGGCCGCGTACTATGCAGCCGGGACGGGTTAATGTCAAGAGGGCTGTAGAAAACCGATAGACGGATTTGCTATGTATCAGCAAAGGTTCGTCGACGGTTGACGCGGTGCGCAGAGTATACAGACAAAGTGGCCTGCGTACCTCTATTTAGTTGTTGGCGGTTGCGCTTGCGGCACCTGACAAAGCTAAGGGTAGAGCGCTATTATGACGACTTTTCTCGGCGCACATATCAATGTCTCAACCTTTGCCTACTGATACCCCGCCTCCTAAGGCGCCTAGCCTGCTGCGGTCCGGCATGGTTGTCAGCGTAATGACCCTGCTTTCGCGTGTGCTGGGTATGGTGCGTGATGTGGTAGTGGCGGCCTATTTTGGCTCTCAATCTGAAGCCGATGCCTTTTTTATAGCGTTCAAGATACCTAACTTTCTGCGCCGTTTATTTGCCGAGGGCGCCTTTGCGCAGGCTTTTGTGCCCGTGTTGTCGGAGTATCGCACCAGGCGCCCTCTGGCTGAAGTAAAGCAGTTGGTGGATCGGGTAACAGGCACCCTCGGGTTAACGCTGGCATCCATTACGGCGTTGGGGGTGGTGGGTGCGCCAGTGCTGGTCATGTTGTTTGCGCCGGGGTTTCATGACGACGACGGTAAGCTTGAACTGGCTACCGACATGTTGCGTATTACCTTTCCTTACCTTTTTCTGATCTCGTTAACCGCACTCTGTGGCTCGATTCTCAATAGCTATGGCCGTTTTGCGGTGCCGGCCTTTACCCCGGTGCTGCTGAACGTCTGCATGATTGGCGCAACCGTTTGTTTTACGCCTTACTTTGACCGGCCGATCATGGCGCTCGCTTGGGGTGTATTTGTCGCGGGCGTGGCTCAATTGCTGTTCCAGCTGCCTTTTCTCGCGCAGATCAAGTTGTTGCCGACACCGCGCCCGAATCGCAAAGACCCGGGCGTCAAACGCATCATGACGTTGATGATCCCCGCGCTGTTTGGAGTCTCGGTTAGCCAGATCAACTTGTTACTCGATACCGTGCTCGCATCCTTCCTGCAAACCGGCAGCATTTCCTGGCTATATTACGCTGATCGCCTCTCTGAGTTGCCCTTGGGGGCATTTGGTATCGCGATAGGTACGGTGATTTTGCCTGCGTTGTCTCGCCAACATTCTGCAGAGGATCCGCGGGCGTTTGCCCGGACACTGGACTGGGCAGTGCGCATGGTGCTCCTGGTCGGCGTGCCTGCGGCCATCGCGTTGCTGTTATTGGCGGAGCCGATGATCGCTTCGTTGTTCCACTACGGCGCTATGACTGACCAGGACGTGTTTCAGGCAGCGGCTGCCTTACGAGCCTATTCCGTCGGGGTGATGACGTTCATGCTGATTAAGGTATTGGCGCCTGGGTATTTCGCTCGGCAAGATACCAAAACACCGGTCAAGATCGCGATCATCTGCATGATTACCAATATGGCTCTCAATCTGATCTTTATCTGGCCTCTGGCACATGTAGGGCTTGCTTTGGCGACGTCGGTATCCGCTTTGCTGAATGCGGGCTTGTTGTGGTGGGGTCTGCGTAAGGCAGGTGTTTTCCAGGCGCAGCCGGGCTGGTTGAAGTTTAGCCTGCGTCTGCTGGCGGCTTGCACGGCCATGGCGCTGGTCTTGTTGTGGTTAGCGCCGCCTACGCAGGACTGGCTGGTTTGGGGGTGGCAGCGCAAGGTGTGGGAAATGACCCTCCTGGTTGGTGCGGGTATGGGCGCATACCTACTGGTTCTGGTCGTCGGTGGTTTGCGCTTGCGTGAGCTTCGGCATAGCTGAAGTCCCCTGCTGCTGGCGTAGGTAACGCCGCGGGCGCTTGCCACTCTGGTGTTCAGAAATAAACTGAGCTGTCGGTTGGTCTGTTGGTCGAGATGGAACTCGACCCTCCAAAAAACCATTGGCGCTGTGGAAGGTTGGGTTCCATTTTGGCCAGCGGCCTGGGTGCTTGCTCAGATGCTGTTACGAGGCCCCTGTCAAATGCTATGGCGCTGTCGTCAGAGGTGACTGCCCGTAAGCGTCTTCGGCTACAGCGGGAATGACGTTGGTAGTCGCAAACCTGTATACTCCAGGGTTTCGACTGATTCACCACTAACGAGCATTATGGAACTGGTCCGCGGTCTACATAATCTGCGGCCCCGGCATCGGGGCTGTGTCGCAACAATCGGCAACTTCGACGGCGTGCATGCTGGCCACCAGGCGATTCTGTCCAGGTTGCAGGCGCACTCTGAACGTCTCGGCCTGCCCGGTTGCGTGGTTATTTTCGAACCCCAACCACGCGAGTACTTCGCCCCCGATGCGGCTCCGCCGCGCCTGACGCGCTTGCGTGAGAAACTGGCGTTGCTGCAAGCACAGGGCGTTGACCGAGTATTGTGCTTGGCCTTCAATCGACGCTTGCGTGAGCTAAGCGCCGAGCAGTTCGTGCAGCAAGTGCTTATTGAGGGGTTGGGTGTCCAGCACTTGGAGGTCGGTGACGACTTCCGCTTTGGTTGTGATCGCTCCGGCGATTTTGCTTTCCTGCAAAGTAGTGGTGAGCAGCATGGCTTCACTGTCGAGGCGGCCAACACCGTTGCCGAAAGCGGCGAACGCATTAGTAGTACCCGCTTGCGGCAAGTGTTGGCAGAGGGTGACTTTGCATTGGCCGAGCGGCTGCTGGGGCGGCCATTCAGTATCGCTGGGCGTGTGCTCTACGGCCAACAACTTGGCCGCACCATTGGCGCACCCACCGCGAACGTTCAATTGAAGCGTGTTAATCCTCCTTTGCATGGCGTTTACCGCGTGAGCGTCGAGTTGGATGGTGTTCTGCAAAAAGGCGTTGCCAACATCGGTAAGCGGCCGACGGTGAAGAGTGACGGCAAAGCGCACCTGGAAGTCCATCTTTTCGATTTTGATGGCGATCTTTATGGTCGTCGGTTGGATGTCGTATTTCACGAAAAATTGCGAGAGGAGCAACGCTTCGACTCGCTGGATGCATTGCAGGCGGCAATCAAGGCTGATTTTGCCGCGGCCAGGGCCCAATGGGGCCTGTGAACTTAAAAGAGCCTGAATCTAGATGACTGATTACAAAGCGACACTGAACCTGCCCGCCACGGATTTTCCGATGAAAGCGGGGTTGCCAAACCGCGAGCCGGAGACCCTCAAGCGCCTTGATGGTTTATACCAGCGTATCCGTGAAGTCAGCCAGGGTCGCCCGCAATTCATCCTGCACGATGGCCCCCCCTACGCCAACGGGGTGATTCACATTGGCCACGCGCTGAACAAAATCATTAAAGACATGATCGTCCGCTCCAAGACTTTATCCGGCTTTGATGCGCCCTACGTGCCGGGCTGGGACTGTCATGGTCTGCCGATTGAGCACAAAATCGAGACGACCCACGGCAAGCATTTACCCGCGGACAAGGTGCGTGAGCTTAGTCGCGCCTACGCCACCGAGCAGGTCGCCTTGCAGAAGGCTGATTTTATTCGCCTCGGCGTACTGGGTGATTGGGATAACCCTTACCTGACCATGAACTACGCCAATGAAGCTGGCGAGATTCGTGCGTTGGGTAAAATGGTTGAGCAGGGTGTTGTCTTCAAGGGCTTGAAGCCGGTCAACTGGTGTTTCGATTGCGGCTCGGCGCTGGCTGAGGCCGAAGTTGAGTATCAGGATAAGAAGTCAGAGGCTATCGACGTTGCATTTGCGGTAGAAGATGCAGACAAGCTAGCGACAGCCTTTGGTTTGGCAACATTGCCTAAGCCAGCGGCCATTGTGATCTGGACTACCACACCGTGGACCATTCCTGCCAACCAGGCGCTGAACGTGCATCCGGAATTCACCTATGCGCTGGTTGATGCCGGCGAGCGGCTGTTTCTGCTAGCTGAAGACCTGGTTGCAGATTGCCTTGCTCGTTATGGTCTGGAAGGCAAGGTTGTGGCTACCGCTGAAGGCGCGACGCTGGAAATGATCAACTTCCGTCATCCGTTCTACGACCGCCTGTCACCGATTTATTTGGCTGACTACGTTGAACTGGACGCCGGTACCGGCGTGGTGCACTCAGCCCCCGCCTATGGTGAGGATGACTTCCGCACCTGTAAGCGCTACGGCATGACCAATGACGATATCTTCAGCCCGGTCCAAAGCAACGGCGTCTATGTAACCGATCTGCCATTTTTTGGTGGCCAGTTTATCTGGAAGGCCAACCCGGCCATCGTCACCAAGCTTGAAGAAGTGGGTGCGTTGCTCAAGCATGAGAGTATCCAGCACAGTTATATGCATTGCTGGCGTCACAAAACGCCACTGATCTATCGCGCAACGGCGCAATGGTTCGTCGGCATGGATATTCCCGTGGCGGGCGGCGAAACCCTGCGTGAACGCTCACTTAACGCGATTGAGCAGACTGATTTCGTACCTGCGTGGGGCAAGCAGCGCCTGCATAATATGATCGCCGGTCGCCCAGACTGGTGTATCTCGCGTCAGCGAAACTGGGGCGTACCGATCCCTTTCTTCCTGCATAAGGAAAGCGGTGACCTACACCCGCGCACCATCGAGCTAATTGAGCAAGTTGCTCAGAAAGTAGAGCTGGGCGGTATCGATGCCTGGTTTGATATGGACGCCAGCGAGCTGCTGGGTGATGAAGCAGCGCAGTACGATAAAATCAGCGATACGCTGGATGTCTGGTTTGATTCCGGAACCACCCATTGGCACGTGATGCGCGGCTCAAACCCTATGGGGCATGCTCAGGGCCCGTTGGCTGATCTGTATTTGGAAGGCTCGGATCAGCATCGTGGCTGGTTCCATTCGTCTCTGCTGACGGGTTGTGCGATTGATGGTCATGCGCCTTATCGCGGTTTGCTCACGCACGGTTTTACTGTCGATGAGAACGGCCGCAAGATGTCCAAATCATTGGGCAATACTATCGCTCCGCAGAAGGTTAACGACACGCTTGGCGCTGACATTCTGCGTCTGTGGGTTTGCTCCAGTGACTACTCAGGTGAGATGGCGGTATCTGACCAGATACTGCAGCGCAGTGCCGATGCTTATCGCCGTATCCGTAATACCGCACGCTTCCTGCTGTCGAATCTGAATGGCTTCGATCCGAAGGTCGACGCTCTGCCGCCAGAGCAGATGCTGGATTTGGACCGTTGGGCGGTTGATCGGGCGCGTTTGCTGCAGGCGGAAATCGTCGAGGCTTACGACACCTACAAGTTTTGGAACGTCTACCAAAAAGTGCATAACTTCTGTGTGCAGGAATTGGGCGGCTTCTATCTGGATATCATCAAGGATCGCCAGTACACCACGCAGGCTAACAGTATTGCGCGCCGCTCCTGCCAGACCGCGTTGTATCACATTGCCGAAGCGCTGGTGCGCTGGATCGCGCCGGTGCTCTCGTTCACGTCGGAAGAGCTGTGGCAGTACCTGCCAGGCGAGCATAACGATTCGGTGATGCTGAATGCTTGGTATGACGGTCTGGCTGAACTGCCAGCGGATCAAGCCTTAGGTCGCGAATTTTGGAACACCGTGATGGGTGTTAAAGAAGCGGTCAATAAAGAACTAGAGAACCTGCGAAGTGCCAAAGCCATTCGCGGCAACCTTGAGGCAGAAGTTACCCTCTTTGTGGAGTCGGCCTTGAGCGAGCAACTGGCGAAGCTGGGCGATGAGCTACGCTTCGTGTTGATCACTTCCCAGGCGGCCTTGGCGCCCTTGGCAGAGGCTGGTGCCGATGCGGTGGAGACTGAGCTGCCTGGCCTCAAGTTGCGTATTCTTAAATCAACTGAAACCAAATGCGCGCGCTGCTGGCATTTCCGCGCAGACGTGGGCACGCACGCCGCACATCCTGAGATTTGCAGCCGCTGCGTAGACAACATCGAAGGCGCTGGTGAGGTTCGTCAGCATGCCTGAGGCCAAAAAAGGCAGTCTGGCGTGGCTTTGGCTGTCGCTGCTAATTATCGCTCTGGATCAGTTGACCAAATGGGTCGCGGTAAACAACCTGGAAATGTACCAGCAGGTACCGGTCATAGCTGATCTATTCAGCTTTACCCTGGCCTATAACACGGGCGCCGCGTTTAGCTTTCTGGCTGACGCCGCTGGCTGGCAGCGTTGGTTGTTTGCAGCGATTGCCGTGGTGGTGAGTGTCGTGCTGTGTGTTTGGTTGTCACGGCTGGACCGCAGCAAACGCCTGGAAGCTATTGCTCTTGCACTCATTCTCGGCGGCGCGTTGGGAAATCTGTATGACCGCGTGGTACTAGGCCACGTGGTTGATTTTATTCTGGTGCACTGGCAACAAAGGTGGTTCTTCCCCGCGTTCAACATTGCCGATAGCGCGATTACCGTTGGCGCTGCGCTACTGATTCTGGATATGTTCGTAGGTAAGAAGAAAGCTGAAAGCTAGAAGCGGTATCAGCGACTCCTGGAAGGTCGAGTTCCATCTCGGCCAGCAACCTATCCAACAGCGCCTTTGGTGGGTGATGCAAGGTAGCGCGAGTGTGCAGTTCGTACGTCCCCTGGCCTTCCTGCCTAGGATGCTTTGTAAACAGACACCCGCTCGCTCATGCTGTTGCTCCAGTATTGAGAGCCAGAAATGACTAGGTTTTTGCTAAGTCACTGACAGGATGTTTAATCTGGTCTGCTTAAATGCAGGTCGCCCGTAAAATTCAGCACGACACGCTAAAATCAATACTGAGATACCCAAATGACTGATCTGCGCATCAACCACGACACCTTGGTTACCCTGCATTTCACGCTGAAATTGCCCAACGGCGACGTCGTCGACACTACTCTAGATAAGCAGCCAGCTACCTTTAAAGTAGGTGATGGTAGTTTACTGCCCGGGTTTGAACAGGCGCTGTTTGGTCTAAAGGCCGGCGATAAACGCAGTTTTGAGATCGAACCTGAACGGGGTTTTGGCCCGGGCAACCCGCAAAATCTGCAGAACATCTCGCGCGATCAGTTTGATGAAATGGAGTTAGAAGAAGGCCTGCTGGTGATCTTTCAAGATGCCGCTGGCGGTGAATTGCCGGGCGTCGTCAAAACCATCCATGAAACGGTGGTTGAGGTCGATTTCAACCATCCGCTGGCCGGTAAAATCATCACATTTGATGTCGAAATTATCGATGTACAGGCGGCCTAATCAAGCCTTCTGTGTAATCCCATTGGCTTAAAATCGCATTCTCCATCTTGATGATGGATAATCCGCCGATATCAGCTTTCTCTTTCCGAGGTACTCATGCAGATCAAATTGGCTAACCCCCGCGGCTTTTGCGCAGGCGTTGATCGCGCCATCGAGATCGTCAACCGTGCCCTCGAAGTGTTCGGCCCACCCATTTATGTACGCCATGAAGTAGTGCATAACAAATTTGTGGTGGAAGACTTGCGTAGCCGTGGCGCAATCTTTGTGGAAGAGATTGATCAGGTGCCAGACGACGTCATCGTTATCTTCAGCGCCCATGGGGTGTCTCAGGCAGTGCGCCAGGAAGCAGCCGATCGTGGTCTCAAGGTTTTTGACGCGACTTGCCCGCTGGTTACCAAGGTGCACATGGAAGTAACGCGTTACAGCCGTGATGGCAGCGAATGCGTGCTTATCGGCCACGCCGGCCACCCGGAAGTCGAAGGAACCATGGGCCAGTATGACGCCAGTCAGGGCGGCGCTATCTATCTGGTCGAAGACGAAGCAGATGTAGCCAAGCTGCAAGTGATTAATCCTGAGCGCCTGGCTTTTGTCACACAAACAACCTTGTCGATGGATGATACGGCGCGGGTGATCGATGCGCTGCGTTCCCGTTTTCCAGCCATCGATGGACCACGCAAAGATGACATCTGCTACGCGACCCAGAACCGCCAAGATGCGGTCAAGCAGCTGGCTCGTGATTGTGACCTGGTTTTGGTGGTTGGCAGCCCAAACAGCTCTAATTCCAATCGACTACGGGAACTGTCTGAACGAATGGGCACGCCTGCCTATTTGATTGATGGCGCAGATGAGATCAAACCTGAGTGGCTGAAGGCCGTGTCCAATATCGGCGTAACAGCCGGCGCCTCAGCACCTGATGTGCTAGTGCGGCAGGTGATCCAGCATTTGCATGCACAAGGCGCGACCGGGGCAGAAGAGCTCGCAGGGCAAGAAGAGAATATCGTTTTCAGTATGCCTAAAGAACTGCGAGTGGTTCAGGTCGAGTGAGGCTGTGGTTTGGTTAGGCTTGGAGCCTAAAATTCCAAACGCATATCCCTCAGCTAGTACCACGCCTAGAAGAGCCTGACGCTGGCAGGGCTCGAGTTTCCAAAACTAAACCCCAGCCACACACAGCCCAATGCCTGGACCCGCCTGCTCGCCGCACTGTGGAAGGTCGGGTTCCATCCCGGCCAGCAGTATCAATAAATACTCTGCTGCTGTGATGGGCTAAATATCCGGGGTTATTTCGCCGAGCAGCTCTCTGGCTGAGATTTAGCGCGAACTTCCATAGCTACGTGAGCCTATAAGCGCGCTATTAATTTAGTTCTCCTTGGGCCAAAACGCGCTTATTCCTGCCATTCCTTGAGCGCCGCATGCTTGAGCCTGCTCAAGCTGCTCAGGTGCCATCCCCCCTAGTAGATACACCGGGAAGGTAGCTGTGCGTATAAGGTTTTGTGCTGCATTCCAGCCCAATACTTCGACGCAGGGATGACTGCGGGTGGCAGAGACCGGCGACAAAGTGACGAAGTCGACGCCAAGTTCTATTGCCATTTGCAGTTCTTCTGCGTTGTGGCAGGAGGCTGCCAGAGGCCAGTTTGCGTGTTGTTCTAGTTCTTTTTTATTAGTCTGCCAAAGGTTGCGTAACTGAGCGCTAGTAAGGTGCCAGCCGCTGTTAGGCCAAAGTGGAGGTGTGTCGCCTTTAAAAAGCCATTGAAAATCGCCGCCGAAGCGTTCAACCACCTTGGCGGCCAGCACCTGATACTCGGAGCATTCGAGCTGCGTTTGGCGCAGTTGGACGAGTCGTATACCTTTGGCTTTGGCGCGCTCCAGCCCGGCAAACAGTGATAGTTCGTCAGTGTCCGGCGTTATCAGATAGTGATCAGGCAGCCGTGCGGCGGTTAGTATCGGCTGATTGGCGGCAGGAAAGTCGAAGCCAGCCAGCTCATGTGGCTCCACCCATCGCACGGTTTGTCCTTCCGCACCATGTGCTTCACCTGAAAATCGAGTCACCTTCCACACATCCAGACGAATAGATTTATCGGAATAATCGTGACGGATGTCTATCAAAGGGTGCGCGTCGACCACGCTAATGCCCAGTTCTTCCTGTAGCTCCCTACGCAGGCCTGTAACGCGCTCTTCGCCAGCCTCCAGTTTGCCACCTGGAAATTCCCATAAGCCGCCTTGATGGGCGCTATCAGGCCGCTTGGCAATGAGAATCTGGCCGCTAGGATTGGTAATGACGCCCGCCATGACATGAATGCGGCGCATCAGGAGATTCTGGTGAGCAGTAATTTCGCGATCATTGCCGAGACAAATCCTCGGAAAACACATCCTGTTCCTGCTCATTGCCAGGAATAACATGTTCTTCAGATGCCCAGGCGCCCAAATCAATCAAGCGGCAGCGAGGTGAACAAAATGGGCGGTCTGGAAACGCGGAATCCCACGTAACGGGAGCTTGGCAAGTTGGGCATTCGACGCTAAGTGTCATGAGTTATTCTCCTGCAGCATCGCGAGATACTGCTGATGCAGTGCATCTACCTGTTGATGCAAATGTGAGAGGTCGCGATCGTTGACAATAATGTCATGGGCTTTTTTTAGCCGATCTGCGCGCTGAGCTTGTGCCTGCATAATGGCTTTGACCTGATCCTCAGAAACCTTGTCGCGCATTGCAGTTCTAGCTAGTTGCAGGGCCTCAGGCACGTCCACGACGATGATGCGACTGGCGAGGCTGTGCTGGCCGGACTCAATCAGTAAAGGCGATACCAGCAACGCATAGGGGGAAGTGGCGCTGTTCAGATCCCGAATAGTTTCTTCGCGAATCAGTGGATGCAGCAAGCCTTCTAGCCAGACGCGCTCTTGCGGGTCGGTAAAGATGCGCTGACGCAATGCTGCGCGGTCGAGATCGCCGTCCGCCAGCAAGATGCTATCGCCAAAGCGATCCACTATATGCGCCAATGCGGGTTTGCCGGGCTCAACCACCACGCGGGATTTAACGTCAACATCCACCACATGGATGCCATGCGCAGATGCAAAATAGTTGGCGGCAGCGGACTTACCGCTGCCGATACCTCCAGTTAGGCCGATGATCATACTCATAGCGGGTAATGTTTGATTCCGTAGGTGTATTAAACGCGTACCCACTCTTAGCGGAGGTACGCTAACTCAGAAACCGGCAAACTGCAGATAACGACTGGTGATTGTCTCACCCCAGATCAGAGCGATCCAGCCAGCGATGGCTAAATAGGGACCAAAGGGTAGGGGAGTAGCGTTATCCTGGCCGCGCGTCTTGAGAATAATGATACCGAGAACCGCACCGACTAAAGAAGACAGCAAGATAGTCAACGGCAGAATCTGCCAGCCACCCCAAGCGCCAAGCATGGCCAGTAACTTGAAATCACCGTAACCCATGCCTTCCTTGCCGGTAACTAGCTTGAACAACCAATAAACCGACCACAGACTGAGGTAACCAGCTACCGCGCCCCACAGGGCTTCATTCAACGTGGTGTAAACGCCAAAGCTATTTGCAATCAGCCCCAGCCACAATAACGGTAAAACCAGTACGTCCGGCAGCAACTGGGTATCAGCGTCGATCATGCTAAGGCTGATCAGTCCCCAAGTGAGCACCAGCATACCCGCAGCTGGCCAGCCAAAACCGTATTGCCATGCGACCACCATCGACAGCGCTGCCGTCAACAGTTCAACCAAAGGGTAGCGTGAGCTGATTGGCGCTCTACATTGCCCGCAACGACCCTTTAGCAGCAAATAGCTAATGATCGGCAAATTCTGCCAGGCCTTGATCTCAGCCTTGCAGTGGGGGCAGTGGGAGTGCGGCAGGATAAGGTTGTAAGTTGCTTGTTCAGGCTGCGACGCTTCCGGATTCAGCATCTCGCGGCTTTGTTGCAACCACTGTGCCTCCATCATTTTGGGGAGTCGATGGATGACCACGTTGAGGAAGCTGCCAATGATCAGACCTAGCAAGCCAGAGAGCAAAATAAAGGCCAGCGCGTGGCTGGCCAGATAACCAAGAAGCTGCATTTGTTTAGACTACGGCGCCGAGTTGGAAGATGGGGAGGTACATGGCAATAATTAAGCCGCCGACCAGCACACCTAATACGCACATAATTATAGGCTCCAGTAGAGTAGTTAGGTTGTCTACTTTGTTATCTACTTCAGCTTCATAATAATCGGCTACCTTTTCTAGCATCCCATCTAGATTACCTGATTCTTCACCAATTCCAGCCATCTGAACTGCGAGAGATGGAAACACATTGGTAGTCCGCATGGAAAAATTAAGCTGTGAGCCAGCTGAAACATCTTCCTTGATTTTCATCACAGCGTTGTAAAAAACAACATTTCCAGATGCACCTGCCACGGAGTCTAAGGCTTCTACTAACGGAACACCCGCGGCAAAAGTTGTTGAAAGGGTGCGTGCGAAACGTGCAACGGCTGCTTCGTAAACGATTTTTCCGACCACAGGTGCTTTGAGGAGGGTACGATCTTCTGCGTCTCTCAGTCTCTTTGATTTTACGTGTGCCTTACCATAAGCGTAGCCGCCAACAAGAATCGCGATAAGCACGATGAACCACCAGGTTTGTAGCCATTCAGATAGGCCGATCACAAAAAGCGTGAAGCCTGGTAATTCGGCACCAAAATTGGCGAAAACCTCCTGAAAGCTGGGGACTACTTTAAGAAGCATGATCGCAGTAACGATAACAGCTACGATTACAACCGATACAGGGTAGGTCATCGCCTTCTTGATCTTAGCCTTTAGGGCTTCGGTTTTTTCTTTGTAAGTTGCAATGCGATCCAGTAGCGACTCAAGCCGCCCTGACTGCTCGCCCGATTCCACCAAGTTGCAGAACAGATCATCAAAATACTGGGGGTGCTGACGCAGCGAATCTGCCAAAGTGTTACCCGCTGCAACGTCGACCTTAACCTCGTTGACCAATTTGGCCATATTAGGGTTTTCCGCGCCCTCGGCAATGATTTCAAAAGCTTGAATAATAGGAACGCCAGATTCCATCATGGTCGCTAATTGGCGAGTGAAAAAAGCAATATCTAAGGGTTTGATCTTCTTCGCACGTTTACCAAAAAGCGTCGATTTTTTATTGATTTTGGTTACTAGGATTCCCTGCTTGCGCAGTTGGTTCTTGATTAGCGCTGCATTCGAGCCTTGTATTTCACCGATTATTTTAGTGCCTTTACGGTCTTTACCCTCCCACTTGAACGGGTAGAGCTTCGCTTCCTTGGCCTTCTTCTTGGCAGCGGCAGGATTCTTTTTTAGTGCTGCTTGTTGCGCCATGACTTAATCCTTGGTCACTCGGTTAACTTCCGCCAGGCTGGTGACGCCCTCTATTGCTTTCATCAGGGCGGACTGGCGCAAGCTTCTAAAGCCCTCGCTTTGGGCTACATCAGAAATCTGAATGGAGTTGCCGTCTTCCATGATGATGCGCTGCATCGCAGGGGTGATTTTAACGACTTCGTAAATACCAACACGTCCTTTATAACCATCTTTACAATTTTCGCAACCCACCGGTCCAAAAATTGTAATGCCTGCTGCAATTTTCTCTTCGTTGAACCCCTCTTCTCTCAGGGTGTCATCGGGGACCTCCATAGGTTTCTTGCATATTTTGCATAGTCTGCGGGCAAGACGCTGCGCAATGATGAGGTTAACGGAGGTCGCGATATTGAAAGAGGGTACTCCCATGTTTCTCAAGCGCGTGAGCGTCTCAGCTGCACTGTTGGTGTGTAATGTCGACATCACCATGTGACCCGTCTGCGCCGCCTTGATGGCAATCTCTGCGGTTTCCAGGTCGCGAATCTCCCCAACCATGATGATGTCTGGATCCTGACGTAAGAAGGCGCGCAGGGCTTTGGCGAAATCCAGTCCCTGTTTTGGGTTAACGTTGACTTGGTTGATACCTTCAAGGTTGATTTCAACCGGGTCTTCCGCTGTGGAAATATTACGTTCCACTGTGTTCAGAATATTCAGGCCGGTATAAAGCGAAACCGTTTTACCAGAGCCGGTAGGGCCGGTCACCAAAATCATGCCTTGGGGTCTTTCCAGGGCGGCCATAAACATTTTTTTCTGATCTTCTTCGTAACCCAGTGCATCGATACCCATTTTGGCACTTTCTGAGTCAAGGATACGGAGAACCACCTTTTCGCCCCATAGCGTGGGTAAGGTATTCACGCGAAAGTCGATAGATTTGTTTTTGGATATTTTCAGCTTGATGCGGCCATCCTGAGGCTTACGGCGTTCGGCCATATCCATTGAAGACATCACCTTCAAACGCGCAGCTATGCGTACGCCCAGCTGTTGTGGGGGTCTAGTTACTTCATGAAGTATGCCATCAGTGCGAAAGCGCACTCGGTAAGTTTTTTCATAGGGTTCGAAGTGCAGGTCTGAAGAGCCTATGCGTACTGCATCCAAAAGCATTTTATTAACAAAGCGCACTATGGGGGCATCGTCAGTGTCGGTGCCCGTGTCTGTGTTTTTATCATCAGTGACTGCCTGAACATCCAGATCATCGAGGTCTGCATCAGTCATATCACCCAACCCACCAGTAGGGCTGTCTAGGAATTTTTCAATCGCAATGTGGAGCTTGTCGTCTTCTACTATTACAGCGTCGGTCATCAAGCCAGTATTAAATTGGATGTCGCTCAGTGCCTGCTGGTTCGTCGGATCTGATATGGCTAGATAGAGACGGGAGCCGCGCTTGAATAAAGGTAAAACGTTATGCTGGCGAATTAGCTTTTCGCTAACCAAGTCTTGGGGTTGAACGTCCTTATCTATAGCTGAAAGATCAAAGTAGGGATAGCCGAATTCTTCTGCGCACACCATTGCGAGCTCGCGGGCGCTGGCAAGCTTCTTTTGTACGAGGTGCGTGATAAAAGGGATCTTATCTTGGCTGGATTGTTGAGTGGCTGTGGCCGCGGTGGCGGCGTCCATCAGTTGGTCTTGCACTATGCGTCTGGCCAGCCCAGAAAGGGTAGGGTTTTCCATGAAGTATCCGATCTCTTAGAGCAAAATAGTAATTTAACCTTACTTTAGTATAGTGTATACGAGACTTTGAGGTTGGGCAGGCGGGCGAGCATTAGTCATTATGGGATAATAATAGCTAAAAGGTGACAAAAAACGTCACAATTTGCCCATAAAAATCTGAGGTTTTGATAAAAAAAGCGTTTGGGTGGCTACGATGTTTGAATTAGAGCTGCTAAGATTTTGGCCTGAAAATTGCTTGCTAAATGCTAGCCTTAAGGCTATTTCATTATCAAGGAGAATTACATGAAGGCTCAAATGCAAAAAGGTTTTACTTTAATCGAGTTGATGATAGTGGTAGCGATCATCGGTATTTTGGCTGCCATCGCGCTGCCTGCGTACCAAGATTACACTAAGCGTTCACACGTTTCGGAAGGTTTAAGTTTGGCCTCTGGTGCTAAAACTGCAATCACTGAGTACTATTCAGACAAGGGTACATGGCCAGCTGATAATACCGCTGCTGGAATTGCTCTTGCAGCATCCATTCAGGGTAATGCGGTAAGAAGCGTAACAGTTGCTACAAGCACCATTGAAGTACTGTTCAATACTAAAGTTGAGGCAGGCAAGAAACTCGTGCTTAAAGCCGATGCAAACGGCGGTTCTGTTGAGTGGGACTGTACCCCTGATTCGGGTACTGACGTCAATCCGAAATTTTTGCCTTCTACTTGCCGTAACTAATTCAAATTATTTTGAATTTGAAAAAAAAGGGGGGCTTCGGCTCCCTTTTTTTATGTATTTTCTGAGTTCCTATCAGTGTGTTTAAAATGAAGAAACTACCCTCCATTTCTTTGATCCATGCTTCGCAAATTAAGATTATATTATTTCTTGTTGGAAGTTTGACGCTGGCGATTTTTGTGTATAGCTCGGGCTGGAGTGGGGGTTGGCACTTTGATGATGCGCCTAACTTAAATAATCTGGTTATAGTTTTTAGTAACGGTCAATTTGATTGGGATGCCGCCCAAAATTTTGTTTTCAGTGGTGACGCCGGGCCGTTAGGGCGCCCTGTCTCCTTGGCCGTTTTTTTGGTTGATGGAGGCAGTTGGCCATCTTCTCCTGATGCTATGCTGTATACAAATACTCTTCTGCATGTAATAAATTCTTTATTGCTTTGTGGTTTATGGTTGGCAGTATTTCGCCAGCGTGGGCAGCAGGCTACGCAATCCACTTGTATAGCCTTGGCAGCAGGCGTGCTATGGCTTATACAGCCGATTTTAGCCTCTGGTGTGTTAATGGTCGTGCAGCGTATGGTCCTCCTATCTAGCGGCTTTATGTTGCTTGGCGCATGGCTATATGTATTAGGCCGCTATTATTTGGAAACCCGTCCGGTATTAGGTTGGGCGCTCGTATTAGGCGGTTTGGGTGGTGGTACGCTTTTAGGGGTTTTCAGTAAAGAACAAGCTGCTTTGTTGCCTTTGCTGTTGTGGGTTCTGGATGCTTGCCTTCTGCGCGAATCTAATTTAAGCGGAATACAGAGACAGTCCTGGCGCGTGTTTAAGATTTTCGCGTTTTACTTGCCTGCGATTGTTATTTCTATTTACTTGCTGCGCGTGGCGCTTAATGCAGATTCCGCTTATGGTAATCGCGAGTTCACGTTGAGCGAGCGTCTTTGGACTCAGAGCGTTATTCTCTGGGATTATCTGCGCTTGGGCTTTTTGCCCCGAACGTTAGATTTTTCGCCATTCCATGATGATTTCCCTGTTTTAGGTGTCTCCTTCACGACTATTTTAGCTGTTGCTGCTTGGTTGGCCATTTTTGTCGCTTTTTGGATGCTGCGCTATAAAAGTCGTTGGCCGCTGTTCGCGCTGCTCTGGTTTTGGGTGTCACACCTAGTCGAATCTACAGTTATACCTCTTGAGCTGTATTTCGAGCATAGAAATTATTTAGCCATCGCCGGGCCGTTATTTGCGTTGGTTGCTTTGACTGCTCAGTGGTCGAAAAGTAACGGCTTCCGGCAACGTATAGTTATAAGTTCATTTTGTGTTTACGGTTTTTTGTTGCTTTTTGTGCTATCGCAAGTTGTTACGTTATATGGTCATAAGTCAATTGCAGCAGAGTTATGGCACGATCAGCATCCGCAATCGATACGTGCAGCGCAATATTTGGCAGGAAATTTGTCTGATCATGGTGATGTGATGGGTGCGCTGGAAGTGCTTGATGATACTGCGCTTCGCCATCCTGGCTCTGGTGGTGCCCTAAACTTGCAAGGCCTGCAGCTAGCCTGCGTATTAAACGCTAACGAGGATGAACTGCAAGCTCGTCTAGATAAAGTGTTAGTTGGCTTGCGTCAAGGTACCAAGCGTTTCTCCATAAACGATCCTCTGGATAAGTTGAAAATTATCATGGAGAATGGAGGGTGCAGTAATTTTCTAAATAACGAAATGCTGATCCATATCGCTAGTGTGGCTTTAAGAAATGTTAGGCTGAGTAGTATTCCATTGGTACGTTCTAATATACATTATTTTATTAGTACTATATATATAGGAGCGCGTGACCTGGATAAAACTATGCAGCACTTAGAGTTAGCGATGCAGGCGGTGCCGCAAGTTGAAACCATGCAAGTAATGGTCACTGTTCTGCTCAGCGCTGGTCTAGAAGAAGAGGCTGGTAAATTGATGGATGGGTATACTCCGAATTGGCCTAATAATCCCTGGCTTCGCAAGAAGCAGCAGTTGCAATGGAAGCTGTTACGCGAGCAATTAGGGTCAAATATCTAATTCAGCTATAGAAGACAAGAGGGTTCATGAAAATCAGTGTAATTTTACCCGCAAAAAACGAATCCTCTGCCATTGGTAAAACTGTCGCAGGAGTTGTCAGTTTTTTGCCAGCGGCGGAGGTTATTGTAATTAACGATGGTTCAAGCGATGATACCGCAAAAGTTGCGGAAGCGGCGGGCGCTAAGGTAATAAATCATCCCTATAGTAAAGGCAATGGTGCGGCCATTAAATCAGGGGCCCGGGTTGCTACGGGCGATATTGTAGTGTTCATGGACGCTGACGGTCAGCATGATCCAGCAGATATTCCACGATTGCTCCAAAAGCTCGAAGAAGGTCATGATATGGTCGTCGGAGCGCGACAGAGAGGTTCCCAAGCCAGCATCGGTCGCAGTTTGGCGAACGGTTTTTACAATAATCTGGCTACTTATATGACAGGCCATCCTGTAAAGGATTTGACCTCGGGTTTCCGCGCTGTACGCGCGAACAAATTCCGAGAGTTTCTTTATCTTCTGCCCAACGGTTTTTCATACCCAACCACTAGCACTATGGCTTTTTTTCGAGCTGGTTATTCAGTCGCTTATGAACCCATTCACGCATCAGAGCGCATTGGAAAAAGTCACATAAAACCAATCCAAGACGGTGTTCGGTTTTTATTGATAATATTCAAAATAGGTACTCTATATTCACCGCTCAAGTTATTCGCGCCTATGGCCGCAGCAGCGTTCGCTTTAGCAACTCTCTGGTATGGTTATACACTTGGCACAGAAGGTCGATTTACAAATATGAGCGCATTGCTTTATACCGCTAGTGCGATGATTTTTCTAATGGGCTTGATTTCCGAGCAAATCACCGCGTTGATGTATAAAGGTAAAGAATAACCTAATCTGATATTGAGCTATGTGCTTGTGTTTGATGGGCCTAAAAGCCATGATTCTTAATTTAGTTACTTTGTTTTAGTTCTTATTGAGATTTTTTCTTAATGTGTATGTATTTAGAGTTTAAGTTTCACCTGATTGTGAAAGAAAAGCTAGGTGCTCATTGAACTTGAGAAAACTACCATGCTAACTGGTCCAATCGCTCGCAGCACCATCCATACCAGTACAGTACTGGGTTTGCGTCTGCTAGTTCAGGCTGGAACTATATTAACAATTGCTAGAATGCTGGGTCCAGAGAGCTTCGGTGCCTTCGCAGGAATGGCGTCGCTAGCAGTCTTGCTCGGTGCACTTTCATCATTTGGAACACAATTCGTTTTATTAAGTGATGTATCGAAAAACCCTAAACAATCAGGCAAAATATTAACTTATGCAATTCCTTCTACGTTGCTGTGTGGAAGTTTTTTATTTTTCATATATATAGGTCTGAATTATTGGCTGCTGCCGAGAGGTGTGATTGGGTGGGCTGCGATCGGCGCCATAGGGGTGACAGAGATCATTTTGCAACCACTTTTTGTTTTTCTTGCAAATGATCAGCTCGCTCGTGGGCGCGTAGCACGCTCTCAGCTGCTAATAACTGTTCCCTTGTTGTTGCGTTTTTTAAGTGCGGTTGCAGTATTGCTGGTACAGTTTTCTGATCCATTGATAATATATAGTTATTGTTATATTGCGGCTTCTTTTTTATCACTATTGCTGCTGAGTGTTTTCTTCCCAGCGCCATGGCCAAAAATTCGACATTGGCGTCTAGCTAAATGGAGCGAGGTGCAACATAGCGCAGGCTATGCGGCTATGTCTCTTTCGGCGATGGGGCCTTCTGAAATAGATAAAGTCTTGGCTGTAAAATTGATGTCTGCTACGGAGAGCGGTATTTACGCTGTTTCTTCAAGAGTCATTGGAGCAGTAACGCTGCCCGTCATCGCTTTAACTCTTTCCGCACTCCCGCGTTTATTTCGTAGCGAAGTAGAAGGCGAGAAGGTGGCATCCCGATTATTAGGTTGGATATTCTCCGTTACTTTTGGTTATACGGTTTTCCTGGGTACTGCGTTATGGTGGTCGGCTCCGTTATTTGCAGATTTTTTCGGTACCCAATATGCAGAAGCTGTCCCTATCATGCAGCTTCTGTGTTTGGCTGTTCCTGCGATGGGCTTGAGATTAGTTTCTGCTGCTATCTTAATGACGAATAGTCGGCCTTGGACAAGGTTTTTTTTTGAATTTTTTGGAATGGTGCTGTTTCTTTCTTTTTCTTTGCTGGCTAACGCATTATTCGGCGGGGGGGGAATACCATTTGCACTAGTTCTGAGTGAGTGGCTTATGTCTATAGCCGGAATTTTCTTAGTTATGTATTTGGCCCGCCGCCAACGTTAGCGTGAAGGTAATGCTTAGGTGTCATCACGTCTAGGCGGTGTAAGGCTTCGGCACTTCCCAAGCGCAAAGTCTATCGTGGCGTCCCGAAGAGCCCTCCATGCTACCAAGGAACCGGAGCGCAAGCTTCTTATTAACGCACGTATTGGTAGGGATATACATCTCGCGGCAATAAATGTATAGCGTTCTAGAGGGTTTCTGGCTAATTTTTTGGCTAATAGCCAATGTGATCGATTGATATGATACTCGTAAAACATTGAACCATTTTTTGAGCTAGACGAAGTAGAATGTCGGACTATGGCTTCAGAGCACTCAATAATTTTTATGCCATACTTATTTGTATTAAAAGCAAGCATTACGTCTTCGCCGTAAAAAAAATAGTCTTGATCGAATAGCTCATTTTTTGCCAAATTGTAGTGTATAAGCAGGCAACAACCACTGGCGTAACGTAAAGGGCTAAGCTTAGGTTGGCATGTGATAAGACCGAGAAGTCGATCATAATAAGAAAACGGTGATACTAGGGTCTGGTTATCCTGCAAAATCCTTGGCGCGACAATAGTAGATTTTTCTAGAAGTCCCCGCATGTGATGTAGTGATCCCTCACCTAGAGTGGCATCTGAGTTGATTAGTAATACATGACAAGGCTGTAGCGTTTTAATATATGCAAGACCTAGATTTACGCCACCTGCAAATCCTAAATTATGGTCACTAGGCACGATTTTAATATCGAAATCGTTTCGGCTTAGGTCTTCTAACCCTTTTTGCATGACTGCCACGGATTCGCCTTCATCCTCGGAATTGTCAACAACAACGACCTTACTTATTTTTTCATGCTGCTGGGCGCGCAAGCAAGCTAGGGTTTTTTCTGGCGTGCGGAAATGGAGGACAAGGCCAATCACTGGAATATTATTTGCTGGCATCGATTAACTCCGGTTTTTGTGCCAGCAATACAGTTTCTTCAGCCCAGCTTGAACTGACGGTTGCTAGGGCGTCTGCGATTATACGCCAGACAAATATGCGTCTGGCCGATGGTGCAGGTATGCCTTCACGTAGCGCGATGCTTTGGGAAATTCTCCACCCACTGCGCACATGTGCGCCACGTCGTAACAGCCGAATATTGGTAAATCCTGTTTCCGAAAGCCAGCTCTTTAAAACATTCTGACTTGGAATGGACAAATGGTAAGGTGGGTGTAAGCCATGCCAAGCTGAATTAGAGATATGTAGGCCTATACTATTTGGGTTAGGTAGCGCAAGCCACAACCATCCCCCAGGGCGAAGTAAGTCATTTGCCTGTTGAATAACAACTTTTGGCTCGGCTATATGCTCTAACACGTGACTCATAGTAATTACATCGTACTGTTTTCTGGGTAGGTCGGGGTGGAATGCATCTCCTTCGAATACGTCAAAACCGAGGCTGTTACATTTCGCAACGGCTTTTGGATCTATTTCGCAGCCTTGCACCCGCCAGCCCATTTCGGCAGCACGAGCAAGGAACGCGCCATTCCCGCAACCAATATCAAGCAGACGTCCTGGCTTTCCAACGTTGGCATGTGTTAGGTGACGACCGTAGTAGTCCAGCTTTAGTCTCCATGGCTCCAAGAGCGAGAACAATGGATATCCCAATTTAGAGGCGGGTAATCGCTGCATGTTGAAGCGTTGGTTCAGGTATCCATGGATTAATTTCCAAGCAATTCCTTTGGTTCCATATTGCGGGATATTTTCGGATTCTGCGTTGTGTGTATAGTAATCGTCGTAGGCTCGTGGCAGTGACTGGTGATCAGGTCGCGGGTCTAGCCAGAGGGAGCTGCAGTAATTGCATCTCGCTATATTCCAACGGTCAGGCATCGTACCCCCATCGTCTCCCCGTTTGAACGCCGGCAAAGCTCGATCGCTTTCACCACAGGCTGGACAGCTCTCTATATATTCAAGTCCACCGCGGGACCAATTTCCTTGTGATTCAGTGCACATTATCGAACATTCCTAATGTTGATTATGACGACTACCGTTATCTTTGACTTTATCAAAGTCAAGCCTTATATATCAATTAGCCATGGGATGAGTGCCGTGGGAAGGGATTTATAGTTTATATAAATAATAACTCTTTAGCTGGGATCAGATTGTCCAGCTCTTCTCCTAGAACGCGAAAGGTAAAGTGGTTTTAGTATACAGCAGTATCATCCTTTAAATTTTGGCAGCGAAGTAGAATGCTGGACTCTGATTGCGTGTATATGTGATTGAATGAAAGTGCTCCTTCGTTATTCATTCGGTAAGGTTGTTAGAGGCCGGTCCCAGTGCAACACTCAGTTAATGATCAGACGGTTATTGCTCTGCGAGAGCTGAAGGTATTCAACAAGTCCCTCTACTGGGAATTTCCAGCCCAACGTTTGACGTGGTCGAGTATTCAGTAAGTGGGCAATCTCATCGAGGCGCTACTGACTCGCATCGGACAGATCCGTTGCTTTTGGTAAGAACTGGCGCAACAAGCAATTGGTATTTTCGCTGCTGCCGCATTGCCAAGCACTATGAGGGTCAGCAAAGTAGATCTTCATTCCTGTTTGCTCTGTAATTTCCCGGTGACGGGCCATTTCACTGCCTTGATCATGCGTCATAGTTTTTAATAGCTAAGGAGCCATGCGCGACATCTCACGGCTAATAGCCTGAGCTGCGCATTCAGCGGTGGGTGTATCCAGCTTAGCTAACACCACGAAGCGGCTGATGCGCTCAACCATAGACGCCACGGCTGAACGGTTACTCGTGCCCATTATCAGATCGCTTTCCCTGTGACCGGGAATCAAGCGATCCTCAACCTCCGGCTGTCGCAGGTGGATGCTGAATTACCACCGGGTAACGCTCACGCCACCCTGTACAGACAGTGCGCGTTTGTCGCTTGCATGGCCTTGGCACAGGAAGCCGATCAGTTGGCGTTTCATCTCGCCACGGGGATAAGCGTAGAGTGCGAGGTATATGCTTTCGTGACTCACATGAAACTCGGGAATGTCCGACCGTTGGCATTTGAGTCTGGCTGCGATTTGCTGTGGAGACCAGCGCAATTTAAGCATTTCGGTAACGTCTTGAAAGAGTTCGCTACCCGGCAGCAAGCTCCAGGGACGCTTAGCTTTACTTCGCCGTTCGCGCGCTAAAGCCCGGCCTGAATCACATCATAATGGTGGGTCGTACAATTGCGTTTGAGCTTACGGCTAATGCTGCTGACGTTCCGGCCCAGGTGACGGCTGATTGAACGCAGGCTCAATCCTTGGCCCTGCATTAGCATCAGCAAAGTCCGTTAGTCAGTGGTTAAATGCGTATAGGTCCTCATGGCAACACATTATCTCATGTGTTGCACTTGGACCCTGAGGTCGACGAGTGATAGTCGAATTTTTGGGTGTATGAAAGGGTTTTCATAATAATCGGGAGTATTCATTTATATATTTTCCTACGTTTGTTTTTAAGTTGAATAATTTTTTTGCTCTAAGTATTCCTTTACGGGACATGGTTTCGTGTAAGGACTTTTCTTTACAAATCAATCTAATGGCGTTAGCAAAAGACATGACGTCGTTCGCGTTACATAGAAGGCCAGTTACTTCATGCTCTACGACTTCAGCTAATGAAGGGCAGTTAGTCGCTACGACAGGTAGACCGCAAGCCATTGCTTCTGCTGCCACTAACCCGAAACCTTCGCTTCTCGAGGGTACTATTAATACGTCCACGTTGAGAAGCGCAGCAACCACCGCTTCTTCGTCATTCAACCTTCCTATATTTCGCATATTTGGCGGCATTGAAGAAATTTCCTTGGATGCCGCAGGCCCGCCGGTGAAAACCAGCTCAAAACCGTCACCGAGCTCACGCATGATGGGCGCTAGCAAGTCGACACCTTTAAGTTTTTTCCAGCTGCCTAGGTATAAGATACGAAACGGCACGCCATGATGGCGAGCACGCTGGGCTGGTCGGAATAATTGTGTATTTACACCGTTGTAAATTACATCTATTGGCAGGTCTATTAAATTGTTGGCTGCGGTCTGTGCAGCGAAGTAGCTAACAGCTACTATTTGGTTCGCCTTTTTCATAACTCGGCGTTCATTGCGTGCAATCCAGTGACGATGATAAATTGCTCTTATAAGGCCTTTATGAGCTTTAACTGCAGGATGGTGTATTGCGTGATGGAGAGTGGCAACCATCGGTAACGTTTTTGGAATAAATCTCGGATGCAGCCATGTGTTTACATGCGAAATATTTGCCCACGCCGGGGGGCGGGGAATTCGAACGCTCCAGGGGGCATATTCTGCACGCAGGGGTAGCCAGGCGATTTCTGCGCGCAGTCCTTGCTCCACCAATGCGTCAACAAGCTGCGTTGTAAAAACGTCGCTACCTGTGCCTGTGCGTACCGTCGGGAACCACACTGCGGGAACTTTATTCATTATAGGAAGTTAGCGTTGGGTTGTTGGTCTGGTTTAGGTGTTTCTTGCCAATGTTTTCAAAAATATTCAGTGATGTGTATATTCGTGTATTTTCATATTGTCCGGTCAGTTTAAATTTCTCGTTTTCTTACATTTTCGCAACTTTATGGCTTTAGTTTTCCTATCAGATGTGACTGATCGGTAAGTCATTCGATTTTCATTATTTTTAAGAGTCGTAGTGCGGTAGCCAGTTTTGATGGTTGTGGAATGTATATACTAGATATTTAGCAGCTGTCTACTCAATTAATTTTTAGGGGAGCATTTTTTTGGCTTGCTAAAGCTTAGAGCCTCAATTACCAGACGCCCCATTACTGTCCAAGAAAAGTTTTGCGCGAACAATGTCGTGCTCGCTTCCCACGAGATACTGTTGTTGGAAAGTATCTGCAGAACTAAGCCCTTTAATGCTATATAGTCTGCCGGCGCCGCCAAGTATCCGGACCGTTCCACCGCTACCGCATCAGTGACTCCCCCTGTTGCAAACGCTACGGTAGGTAAGCCGTGCGCAGCGGCTTCAATCGCGACCATCCCAAATCCTTCTGGGTCGCCAGGTATCTCCCGCACGGGAAATACATGTACGCTGGCAGCCCGGTATGCACTTGAAAGGGTGTGACTGTCGGTTATCACGCCCAAGAAGCGAAGGTGTTTTCCGATACCTTTCGCGTCGGCCACTGCTTGGATGCTCTTCTGAGTCTGCACTTGTGCGTGCAGTGAATCTTTAGGTGCTTCGCCAATCACTACCAATAGGACATCAGGATGTTGCTCTACTATGTCTGGAAGTGCGTGATTAACGAATTCTCGTAAGCCTTTACGGGTAGTTAAACGTCCGATCGATAGCAGCAACTGGCCGGTACCCAAGTTATAATCATTTCGAAACTCGGCCGCATCCCCGTGTGTAGGCAAAGGTAAACTAACCCCCGGAAACACGATACTTATGCGGCTGCTTTCGACGCCCTGCTGCTCAACCAGCTTTGCGGTAGGGTTGCTATTTGCGATTACTTTGTCTAGATGACGAATAGCAGGTATCCACAACGCTTTGTACACCGGATGGGAAGCGGCTATATCTAAGCCATGTACATAAGCTACTGCTTTAGCATTCGTTAATCGAGCGGCAAATAGCGCCAAGGGCGCTGTTAGGCCGCTGCCGGCCAAAACGATATCCGGCTTCCAATGTCTGGCCAATTGGATTGTCCGCCAAAATCCCAAAATCAAAAAACGCGATAATGGCTTCAGCGGGACGCCTTTAAAGCTAACATTTTTTGGGATAGAAGTTTCTGCGTCTGAGGGGCCAATCACTTTAACCTCTGCATACTTCGACAGCTCATCAGCCATATGCCAGTTCAGCCGCTCCATCCCGCCTACTAAAGGAGGTAGGTTCCGAGTGATGATTAGTATTTTTTGACGATGAATTTCAGGCATTGACCACGTTCTCCCCGCTCAAGCGCCCGCGGGTATCGACAACGAGTTGAGCGTTAAATGCCAGGGTGCAGTAGTCAAACCCATCATGGTCAGTAGCCAATACTACACAGTCAAACTCGGCAATGCTTTTGGCATTCAATTTCACAGACTTCAAGTCAAAGTAGTAGTCACGCTTCTGCGGAAAAGTAGGTACATGAGGGTCCGAATATGCCACCTTTGCACCTTTGTCTTGCAACAGAGACATGATCTCCACGGCAGGTGATTCACGGGTATCGTCGATGTTTTTTTTGTAAGCCAATCCCAATACTAAGATTTTGCTGCCTTTCACCGCCTTTCCCTGAGCGTTCAGCGCGTCTGCCACTTTCTGAACTACCCAGTGCGGCATGTAGTGATTGATTTCGCCAGCGAGCTCGATGAACCGCGTGTTAATGCCGTACTCCTTGGCTTTCCAAGTTAAATAAAATGGATCGATTGGAATGCAATGCCCCCCAAGCCCGGGTCCTGGAGTATAGGGCACAAATCCGAAGGGTTTTGTGGCGGCGGCTTGAATGACCTCGTGGATATTGATTCCCATCTTGTCAGCGACGATTTTCATCTCGTTGACTAGTCCGATATTGACCGCACGATGGATGTTCTCCAGCAGTTTGGTCATTTCTGCAACGCGGGTATCGCTGACAGGCACCATGGTTTCAATTGCGTTGGCATACAGTGCGGTGCCGAGTGCTAGGCACTCAGAGGTCATTCCGCCAATCACCTTTGGGATTTGTGCAGTTGTGTAATTGGCATTACCTGGGTCTTCGCGCTCGGGCGAGTAGACCAATGCGCAGTTTGTGCCTGGAATGAAGCCTTGATCTCTTAGTCGGGGGGCCAGTAGCTCTTCTGTTGTGCCGGGCCAGGTGGTGCTTTCCAGGCTCATCAACTGTCCTGGTTGGAAGTACGGGAGAATGCTTTCTACCGTCTCGGTAACATAGCTGAGGTCTGGTTGATGGTGATCATCCAGTGGCGTGGGTACGCAGATGATCTGGGCGTCCACTTCAATTGTGCGGGAGAAGTCGCTAGTTGCTGCAAAGCCATTTTCTAGCGCTTTGCTTATCTCTGATGAGGCAATACGCTCAATATAGCTATTCCCACCATTCAGCGTGGCTACCTTGCGAGGGTCTATGTCGAAGCCGATTACCTTTATACCAACTGCCGTGAAGCGAAGGGCCAGAGGCAGCCCTACGTATCCGAGGCCATAGATACCTATTATGCACTTTTTGCTTTTTATCCTCTCCTTAAGCTGTTGCAAGCAGGCTTCGGGGATGGCGCTGTTGGAGGCAGTTAAAGGCATTCGGTGAATAGTCCTTATTCTTGAAAGCAGGCTGGTTGTTGATGATTGCAAATGCCCTTAAGGGGAGCAAGCTGCATCTGTGGTCAATTAGTTTGGGATCCTCCTTATGTGGCCAATTTGCCTTTGACTACCGTCTTACCCTCCCGCCACAACCGCCACTCCCCCCGCTCATACACATTCCACCGCTCATTATTAGTCAGTGGCTCAGTAGCAATCACGGTAACCACATCCTCGGCGCTGGTGTGTTCGGTAAAATCAATACTTACCTCTACATCACTTAAATGCGCTGCGCCGAAAGGTGCTCGGCGGGTGATCCAGTGGAGTTTGCTGGTGCAGAGGGTGTAGAGCCAGTCGCCGTTGCTGAGCATGATGTTACATACGCCTTTTTCTAGGAGTGGTTGGCACGCTTGGCTTAGGGTTTCGATCAGGTCTGTGGTGTTGGGTGGCTGATCGTAATGCGTTACTAGTGTGTTGAGCAGGTAGCAGAAGATGGCTTCGCTGTCGGTCTCGCCGACAGAGCGGAATGGCCCGGCGGTAGGAGTAAAGTCGGCGAGTTGGCCGTTGTGGGCGAAGGCCCAATATTGCCCCCATAGTTCTCTGGTAAAAGGGTGTGTATTGGCGAGGCTGACGGCCCCCACGTTGGCCTGACGAATATGGCAGATGACGTTTTCAGACTTGATGGGGTAGGACTCGACCAGCTTGGCTATCGCCGAGTCGTGGCAAGGCTTGGGGTCGTGAAAGCAACGTAAGCCTTTGCCTTCGTAGAAGGCGACTCCCCAGCCGTCGCGGTGAGGCCCGCTGCCTCCGCCCCGGCGCATTAAACCGGCGAAGCTGAAACAGATGTCCGTTGGTACGTTGGCGCTCATGCCCAGCAGTTCACACATCTTTCGTCTCGACTTGGTTCCAGAAGTATCTCTGGATTAACTCAATTCTCGACTGCGCTGTAAAGCTGGGCAGAGCGTGTGGGCCTTACTGCATCCGCATTATGATGCCTTGTTGCGGATTGATTTTGCCATCCAGGGTATCAAGGTAGCCTTGTTTGATGTCTTGCTCGCCAGTCAGCTCGGTAACTTCCATCCATTTGCTAACAGAGCTAGCCAGCGGCTGCCATAACATGGCAAAGCGCGTCATCAACTCTGCGGCACCCAGTACTTTGGCTCTTTCTGCCCAGTAGCCGGGGGCGAAAAATACCTGAGGTGTAGCACCGGGCAGGTTTTTCTCTCCACCGCGCTGATCCCAGTGCGCTGCGCCGACCAGCGAACTAAAGAGCAACTGCTCGGCAAAATGCTTATGAACCTCTCCCAATACCTGCCCATTACCGGCGAAGTCGACGGACACTGTGGCTTGGCTGGCATCCAGTTCGTTGATCTGGTCGTAACTGACCACCTTGTCGTAGTACCCAAGATTGCGCACGAACTCAAGATTGCTGTTGGACGTCAACGCGGTGATGGTTAGCGACTTTCCGCGCTTGGCTCGTTGATGCTGGAGCATGAAGGCCAGACCCAAGGCTGTTTTGCTTGAGGCGCTGGTGAGGATGATCTGTTCTGCGTCAAAAAAGTTGTTCTCGGCTAAATAGTCATCTAACAAAAAAGAGGTGATCAGCAGGGGGCGCAACAGCATTTGCAACGCCTCATTTTCCTTACGGTAGGCTGGGTCTCGATCGGTGAATTGGTATTGATTGTAGGCCAGTGCGAGATGGGATCGATGGCTGCTTATGTCGGTAAAGGCGTTATCAGTTAGGTCACCTGCTTGCACTTTAAGTTGCGGCGCCATGGGGAGGTAGCCATATACGCGCGTACCCGTGCTGATTTGCGGATGCTTACTGGCAACCACTTCGGCAAAGCCCCATACCGGGATCTGACCCCAGGGCGCATCCACGGGGAAAAAGTCCCAATACTTAAATCGGCTACCTAAAGCAGCGTATGTAATGTTGTTGGCGGTAAAAGCCACACGATCCACTGCGAGTAGCGTCTCGCCTTCTTTCAGATCTGCCTCGTTCAGCAAAGCTTGAGGGAGTTGCTGGCAGTCATGAAGATCGTTCTTGTTTACGACAAAACAATCACCGGCGGAGTTGGACATGGGTAGCTCTCATTGTATGGGTGTGGGTCAGCAGGTCTTATGCCGTTCAAAAACGGCGGCTGCACGTGGCTGTATGAGCCGAGATGGGGTCGGCCTCAATAAGGTTAGCTTGCCGGGATTTGTGCCACGGGTCTTCGTTAAATCAGCGGGCAAATAAGGTGGAATAAGAGATGGCGAGATCGCGCGCAATAATCATAGATATGCACCTTTATAGTGCCTCGCCGTTGCAGTGATTGCCGAGCAGGTGAATCCGCTTCGAGAATCGGTTGCTTGGCTATTTGCGTGTAAAGCGCCAACAAGACACTCGCAACGTTATTTTTTGTGTGAGCTGCTACGAGTATTTCAAGTGCTGTGACCAATTGGTCATAAAATTGCATTATCCTAATTGGCCTCAAATTAAATCTATTTATAAAATAGATCTTTTTAAAGCATTTTACATATTTGGTTTAACTGCTTGACTTGAACCAAGGCCCGCCGGCCACGAAACGGCAATGCTTGACGATGAATCGAATACACCTGACCCGGTACGAGGACTTCTATAATGAAACAGCTCACTCCGATGGATTCTCAGTTTTTCTATTTTGAGGCGCCCAATCAACCCATGATGATTGGCAGTCTTTGGCTTTGTGATCAGAGCAGTGCGCCGGGTGGGGTGGTGCGACATAAGGAAATACTGCAGTACATTTCTGATCGGCTTAACACGACGTCGTTTTTCCGTCGCCGGCTGGAACAGGCACCTTTCCAGTTGGACGACCCTTACTGGCTGGACGACGAAAACTTTGATCTGGAGTACCACGTACGTCATGTCGGCCTGCCACAGCCAGGAGATTGGCGGCAGCTGTGCATCTTCACTGCACGGACCATGTCCCGCAGCGTCGATATGGAGCGCGCGCCTTGGGAGATATACATCATTGAGGGCGTTAACAATGTAGAGGGCATTCCACCCAACAGCTTTGCGGTACTCATCCGCTTTCACCATGCCTATGTGGACGGCAAAGCCAGCCTTGAGTTGACCACGGCGATGATGGAGGATACCGCTGAGCACGAGTACGGCCGCCGCGACCGCGTAGAGGTTGCCGAGCGCGCGCCTACGCGTCTGGAAATGTGGGCGCGCACGACGCCCCGGATGATGAGCCAGACGTTGCGCAGTATGAAGGCTAGCCTGACGGTTGGGCGCAAAGGGTTGGAGCTCGCGCGCCGCTTGCGTGATGAGGCCAAGCCGGAGCAGACCCGGGTGCCCAAAACGGTCTTCAATGTACAGATATCGCCCCATCGTTCCTACGGGGCCTTTACCTGGCGGATTTCAGAGCTTAAACGCATGCGTCAGTTATGTCCTGGTAGCACCTTGAACGACGTGGTGATCGGCATCATTGCCGGCGGTATGCGTCGTTACCTGGCCCATCACAACGCGCTACCGGCAAATGGTTCGTTGGTTTCCATGTGCCCGGTGTCTTTGCGGCCTAGCGAGGCTAGCAAAGACTGCGGCAACCTGATTGCAGCTATGTTCATCGGCATCGGTACGGATATTCCTAATCCCGTAGATCGCCTGCAAGCGATTCAGCGCAGAACGGCCAAAGGTGTGCCGTTAGCCAAGGAAGTGCTCTGTGATTTGAATAATGCGGTTGGCGACATGATCCCGCCTTACATGCGTGCGCTTGGCGCCTGGGCGCAAAACCGCGTGCGCGCGGTCGGTCATTATCCCCTGTTCAATACCGTCATTACTAACGTGCCAGGTATTCCTGGTATGCAGCCACGCTATTTTGCGGGCGCAAAGATCGTCAACGTGTTCCCTCTGGTGCCTATCTCCGATGGTATGGGCATTAGTCACGGCATGACGGGTATCTATGATGAGCTGAATTTGGGTGTGGTGGCCGACCGCAAAATAGTGGGTGATATGGACACCTACATCGCCTGTGTAGAGGCATCCACTCAGGAGTATCAAGGGTTGCTGCAGGAGTTGGAGTCAACTCAAGCGGAGCAGGCTGAACAGCACAAGTTGGTGTCGCTTGTATCTGAGTCGTCAGTGCCGGAAGCACCGGATAAGAGCAGTAGCTCGCCTGACAAAAAGCCGGCCGAGCAAAAGGCAGAGCATGGTAAGGCTACGCCTGCGCGTAAACACAAGACTGAGAAAGTCGCTGCAGCTCAGGCTGAGGCTAAAGCGTCCGATGTGGCGCCGGCTCGTTCGGCAACTAATACACGCTAGTTTCTTGATACAGATAACAGGCGCTTCGCGGCGCCAAGGGTACGGATATGGGCTTGAAACTGTTTCAGCGCGGGCGCAGCAAATCCATGTTGCAGGCAATGGAAAAGGCCGAGACCTATGACGATTGGGCTGAGTTGGCAGGGGAGTATGATCATGAACATGGCCTGGATGACTGGAAGCAGGACGATGCCTGCGAAAGCTATGATTATCGCTCCTTGCGCCAGCGCCTCGATGTACTGCGCGATCTGCGCTTTCGCGGTGACTTCCATCAATTGCTGTTTGCCCTGAACGAAGGGGTGCACGGCAATTTGGGTGGTATGGGTAAGCCGTCGCTGTACAACAAAGCGCGGCTGGGCACTAAAACTCTGATTACCCGCTATATAGACGAATTATGTGGGGCTTTGAATGACCTCAATGAGGTTTCCGACGACATCATTTCTCTGGAGGAAAAACGGGATTTCTTCCTGCGGGCCAGTCATTGCAACGGCCGTTCCGCCCTGATGCTAAGCGGCGGCGCAGTACTTGGGTTCTTCCATACGGGCGTGCTTAAAGCGCTATTTGAACAGGGCCTATTGCCGGAGATTATCTCGGGCTCAAGTGCCGGTTCAATTCTCGCTGCCACCGCCTGCACCTACCATGACGATGAGCTGCGCGAGCGTCTCAGCACCAATAACCTGCACCACGATGTAGAAGAGACCACGGCTATACGGCCGGCCTTGTCGTTGCTGGGCAATAGCAGGCCGGCGATGGATGCGGATAATCTGCGCGACTATTTAGCTAAAATAATCCCTGATCTCACTTTCCAAGAAGCCTTTGAATTGACCGGGCGCAAGCTGAATATCACGGTAACGGGGCTTTCGACGCAGCAGGCCCCGCGCCTGCTTAATGCTATTACTTCACCCAATGTGTTGATCCGTTCAGCGGTGATGGCGTCCTGCGCCATTTATGGAATCTATCCGCCGGTTACGCTGATGTGTCGCAACGCTGCCGGCGAAAGTGCGCCCTACCTGCCGGGCATGAAGTGGATCGATGGATCTTTTGCCGATGACTTACCGGCCAAGCGCTTGGCCCGTCTGTACGGTGTGAATCACTTCATCTCGAGCATGACCAACCCGGCAGCGCTAGCGATCACGCCCGATCCGGATGTGCCGCGCACTCGCTTGCGCACCTTGGTGAACTTCCAGGCGAATTTTATCAAGCTGGGCGCGGCGGAAGCTATGCGCTTCAGCCGTGACAATATCCGTATAAAGTCGCCAGTGATCAGTTTGATGCAGCACCTGACCTATGGCGTGCTGGCGCAGGATTACACCGCCGACATCAACATCTTTCTGCGTAATCGTTGGGACCACCCACTGCGTTTGCTGGCGCCGCCGACCCGCGAAGCTATGCACCGATTGATTCACGAAGGCGAGCGCTCCACCTGGGAGAAGGTGGAAATGGTGCGCAACTGCACGGCGGTCAGCCGCACTCTAGATGCCATTCTGCACAGCCGCGGCTGGGAAAAGTAAGGCGTTGCAGCTGTGTGGTGCTTTTCAAGTGCCATGCAGCTGCGCACAATGGCTTATCCGTCCTGATCGAGAATTATAGCCATGAGCACAGAAGACCTGCCCTTAAGTGGCCGCCGCATTGCCCTGCCAGAAAGCCGCGAGCTGGACTTGTTTGCCGATATGCTGATCAAGCGTGGCGCAGGCGTGCTGCGCTGCCCACTGGTGTCTATTCACGACGCGCCTGATTCCGCTCCGGTGTTGCGCTGGATGCGGGAGTTGATCGATAAGCCTTTTGATCAATTGATACTGCTCACCGGTGAAGGACTGCGGCGCATGGTGTCGCTTGCAGAGCGCGAAGGTGGCGTCCTGTATGCAGACTTCGTCGCTGCATTGGGACCCATTCCTAAGCTCACCCGTGGGCCGAAACCTGGCGCGGCGTTGCGCAAGCTGGGCTTAAAGGCTGATCGGGTCGCGGTCGTGCCCACCACCGAAGGTGTGATTGAAACGCTTAAGAGCGAAAATCTGAACGGTCAACGTATCGGCGTGCAGCTTTACGGAACTGATCCAAATCTGCGTTTGGTCGAATTTCTGCAAAAGGCCGGCGCGCAGGTGAGCACGGTCTCGCCTTATATTTATGCTGATGATGTGGAAGATGAGCAAGTTGATCACTTGATTGATGCGCTGCTCGCTACCGAAGTCGACGCGGTGGCTTTTACCAGTGCTACCCAGGTACGTAGGCTGTTTCAGGTGGCGCGCCGCCGTGAGCAGGGTGAAGCGCAATTACTGGCGGCGTTCGGCAAAGTGAAGGTTGCTGCTGTGGGACCCGTGGTGGCGGATGAGTTGGTAGCCTATGGCGTGCGGGTAGATTTGATGCCGGAAAGCAGCTTTTTTATGAAGCCGCTGGTGCGGGAATTGGTCAAGGTGCTGGGTTAAGCATTTCCTAATGTTTTGGAAGGTCGGGTTCTGTCACGGCCAGCGGCCTTGATCAATACATTGTGTTTTCGTGTGTTATACCTCAGGTTTATGTTGCCGGTAAGCGCGCTGGTCGAGATGGAACTCGACCTTCCAACTTCAAGCCCCTAAAGGCTGGCC
>TARA_R110000765_G_scaffold68168_2_pt1 | contig 36602 bp, 35 predicted proteins | sample TARA_R110000765 | Tara Oceans TARA_R110000765 (sample SAMEA4398168) | marine metagenome | biome: Polar Biome; feature: [MES] marine water layer (ENVO:01000295) within the mesopelagic zone...; material: water (ENVO:00002006), including particulate matter (ENVO:01000060) such as...... | reverse complement strand
GCCGATGGTAGTGTGGGAGTTCCCATGTGAGAGTAGGACATTATCAGGCTCCTATTTAAGAAGCCCGATTCGAAAGAGTCGGGCTTTTTGCTGTTTATGCGTTTTTATTTATCGTATCCTAACAACAGCGACTGTAGTAAAAGCAATTGTTCATCTTTTAACCTTTTGATTACACTGTTAGTCAATATTCCAATAATATTTCTTTCTTAAGGTAGGTAACTTTTATGTCATGGCAACCCACTATGGATTGGCACCATGCTAAGCAACGTTCGCAGGTGCTATCTTTAATCAGGTTATTTTTTTCAGAACGTGATGTTATTGAAGTCGATACCCCACTTTTATCAAGTTCATCAGTAACTGATCCACACCTAGATGCCTTTGTTACTCACTTTAATTACTCAGCAGAAAGTCACTGTAGTGAGTCAACAGTCTTATATGCTCAAACCTCACCAGAATTTGCTATGAAACGTCTGTTAGCAAGTGGCTATGGATGTTGTTATCAAATATGTAAAGCATTTCGTCATGAACAGCAGGGAAGGTACCATAATCCAGAGTTTACTATGTTGGAATGGTATCGATTAGGCTTTAACCATTTTGACCTGATGGATGAGGTTGAAGAACTCATGCAGTTAATTCTTAAGTGCGATAAAATTGAAAGAATTAGCTATCAAGCGCTATTTATTAATAAAGTTAACCTTGATCCATTAAATACTAATATTAACGAACTGATAGGTGTTATTACACAGTTTGATAAACTAAGTGATTGGTTACAGGAAGAAGAGTCTGTGGATACCTTACTACAGTTTATTATGGCAGAATTAATAGAGCCTGATATTGGTAAGGACACGCCATGTTTTGTGTATGACTTTCCCGCTAGCCAGGCCTCATTAGCAAAAATATCGAGTAAAGATATACGCGTAGCTGAGCGATTTGAATGTTATTACAAGGGGGTAGAACTCGCTAATGGTTTTAATGAATTAACGAATGTAGAGCAACAAAAACTACGATTTATGCAAGACAACGACCTTAGAAAACAATTAGGTAAGCCTACTCTTGAGATAGATGAAAATTTTATTGCTGCGCTCGAACAGGGTTTACCTGCATGTGCCGGTGTAGCACTTGGCATTGACAGATTGGTTATGATTGCATTATCAGTAAACAAGATTGATGATGTTATAACTTTTCCGTTATCCAATGCCTAAGATACAAATTGCCGCCAGATTTATAAACTAATCTGGCATGTCTAATTCTTTCAATTTACGTGTTAATGTATTTCTTCCCCAGCCTAAACGTTTAGCTGCTTCTTGTTTATGTCCTTGAGTATGTTTTAAGGCACTTTCTAATAATACTTTTTCAAACTCTGGTAATGCTTGTTCTATAATATTACTTTTACCTGATGATAATTCAGTATCAACCCACTTCTTTAAGTTATCTTGCCAGCTACCATTAGAACTTTTTACCGTTACAGCTTTAACCGTGAGTTCGCTAGGTAAGTCTGACATTAGAATTTCTTTGCCGCTTGCCATAACAGTAAGGAATCGACATATATTTTCAAGTTGTCTAACATTTCCAGGCCATTCACAATGTTCTAAATATGAAAGTGTACTTTTATGCAATGTTTTAACTTCAACGGCTAATTCGTTTGCTGCTTGCTTGAGGAAATGTTGAGCCAGTTGGCTGATATCTTCTTTTCTTTCACGTAAGCTTGGTATTTGAATTCTGATAACGTTGAGTCTATGAAAAAGATCGTCACGAAAATCTCCATTCGTTACTCGTTCTTCTAAATTTTGATGTGTAGCAGCAATAATACGTACATCAACTTGTATAGGAGAGTGTCCGCCTACTCGATAAAATTGTCCATCAGCGAGGACTCGTAATAACCTTGTTTGAATATCAAGTGGCATATCACCAATTTCATCTAAGAATAATGTCCCTTGATGTGCTTGCTCAAACCGTCCATGACGAACAGCATTAGCACCCGTAAAGGCGCCTTTTTCATGACCAAATAACTCAGATTCAATTAAATCTTTTGGTATGGCGGCCATGTTAAGAGGGATAAAAGGCGCAGATGAACGGGGGCTGTGCATATGTAACGCATGAGCAACCAACTCCTTACCTGTTCCTGATTCGCCATTAATTAATACACTGATGCTCGAACGCGATAAGCGTCCTATCGTCCTAAAAACTTCTTGCATAGATGGCGCTGCGCCAATTATTCCAACAGTATCAGCTGATGGGACTACATTTTGCTTTTTAGATTTTTGCTCGCGAGCATGTGTTAAGGCTCTATTGGCTAATGTAACAGCATCATCAATATCAAAAGGTTTAGGAAGATATTCAAACGCACCACCTTGGTATGCATTTACTGCACTATCAAGGTCGGAATGTGCAGTCATGATAATAACGGGTATATAAGGGTACTCATCATTAATTTGACCTAATAAGGTCATACCATCAATATTTGGCATACGTATGTCTGAAATAATCACTTCAGGTTGGGTATGTTCTAATGCAACCAATAGGTCTTCTGGGTTATGAAATGTGCCTACACTTATATTGGCATTTGAAAGCGCTTTTTCTAGCACCCATCTAATTGAACTATCATCATCGACGATCCATACTTGTTCGGTGATCATTATTTTATCTCGCTTTCAAAAGGTATCAAAATAGTAAACTCTGTATGCCCAGGTCGACTTATACAGGATAATTTACCGTGATGTTGATGGATTATAGTTTGGCAAATAGATAGCCCTAAACCTGTGCCTGAAGCTCGTCCTGAAACCATAGGGTAGAACAATGTACTTTGAATATGTTCAGGAATACCGGGTCCATTATCAATAATGCTGATTTCTGCACACAGTTTAATACGCTTGCCATTAATGGTTTTATTGCTTGCTGCTCTTGTTCTAAGCGTAATTTTACTTTCACTGTCTAATGCTTGTATGGCGTTATGTACAATGTTGATCACGGTTTGCTGAATTTTGTCTTGATCAAATGTTAACTCAGGAATGGAAGGGTCATAATCACGCGCTAATATAATATTTTTAGGGTTATCAAATTTTGTCAGTTGGAATACTTTTTCGATGACCATATGGATATTTTGTAACTTCATCACTGGTAGGTAGTTAGGGCCTAATAAACGGTCCACTAAGTTTGTTAACCTATCAGCTTGCTCGATGATCATTGCGGTATATTCTTTTTGCTCTTCATTTAGTTCTAAATCTAATAATTGAGCTGCACCGCGTAAGCCGCCTAATGGATTTTTAATCTCATGGGCTAGACCACGAATAAGATCTCGCGCAGACTCCCACTGTTGTTGTTGAAAGGCTTCAGCACTGATTTGTTTTTGCTGATCAATTTGTTTGAACTCTAATAAAATATGTGGAGATTGATCAAAGCTTACAGATGATGCGGTTATTTCAACGGTTATTTGTCGTTGGTCGAAAAATTCAATAGAAACATCGCTGTCACTGAACTCTTGGCCGGTAGTCAACAACTGTTGCAAGCGCTTGTTACTAATAGGGGTGTTGTAAAAAACTTGGTCGATGGGTAATAAGTAAATTTTACTTAAACTTTTAACTAATAGAGCTTCAGCTGCTGGATTGACATAACATATGGACAGGTCTTGATCTAAGACAACGATGGCCGTTACCATTTGATTTGGTAATGCTTGTTGATAGTGTCTTTTTATTTCTTTTAAATTTACCACAGTTTTAGTCATTACTTTTCCTTGCACTAAATTGGTGCGCTAAGTAACGAGTGTAAATAAAGTTGGTGCAATATGCACTGAAATCCGGCTAGTTTGCCTTATTAACCGATATTCTATGCATATAAAACGTTACTGGAGATGACGTTGCAATAACCTTGCCTTTATCATCAAGTAGTGACATTTTTATTTGGTGCTCCCCTCTGTCTATATCTCTTAGTACAAACATTGAGTGAGTTTGTGGTTTTTTATAGGGTTTATCATCTAAGTACAATTGTATTTGCAGGCCACGCTTAAAAATAGGTTTTATACGACCAGACACGTAAGCAGAGCCAGTGTTGTCTCTTATGGTGGCATTATTTTCGGGTTGAATAATTTCGACTTGATAACTGTTGTCGATGACTTTAGGTTTAATGTCTAAAATAGAAGTGTCGACGGAAGATTTTATGGTGTTAGGCTCTTTAATATCAACTTCTTCAGCACCAGGTTTAGGGCTATCAGAAAATACTAATACACCTTGCTCGTTTCGCCACACATAAACCTTAGCTGAGCCTGCAAAAACAGAAAAAGCTTGTGTCATTAAAATATAAAAAATGCAAAAACGCGCAATGTGAATCAAAAGTGATATTCCTGTTCCGTAGGTTTTATCTTAATTAGGTATAATCTATCCAAATTATTACAAATGTACCACAAAAAAAGCTCACCTAGGTGAGCTTTTTTAAATCTATCTATTTGAATTCACTACACGCTGTAGTACATATCAAATTCAACTGGGTGAGTTGTTGAGTTTAATAATTCTACTTCTGAACGTTTAATGTTGATATAGGCATCGATCATGTCTTTATCCATAACACCACCTTCAGTTAAGAAATCCATGTCATTTTCTAAAGCGTCTAATGCTTCTGATAATGATGATGCTACTTGTGGAATTTCTGCTGCTTCTTCCGCTGGTAGGTCATATAAATCTTTGTCCATAGCATCGCCAGGATGGATCTTGTTTTTGATTCCGTCAAGGCCAGCCATTAACATAGCTGAAAAACCTAAGTAAGGATTCATTGTAGGATCTGGGAAACGAACTTCGATTCGCATTGCTTTTGGTGATGGTACAATTGGAATACGAATTGACGCTGAACGGTTACGTGCAGAGTAAGCTAGCATTACAGGAGCTTCAAAACCAGGTACTAGGCGTTTGTACGAGTTAGTTGACGCATTTGTAAAGGCATTAAGTGCTTTAGCATGCTTGATGATACCACCAACATAATAAAGAGCCATTTCAGACAATCCACCGTATTTATCACCAGAAAACAAGTTCACACCGTCTTTGGCTAAAGATTGATGAACATGCATACCTGTACCGTTATCACCTACTAGAGGCTTAGGCATAAATGTAGCTGTTTTTCCGTAAGCATGAGCAACGTTATGAACAACATATTTGTATATTTGCACTTCATCCGCTTTTAATACCATAGTGTTAAAGCGACAAGCAATTTCATTTTGTCCTGCTGTAGCTACTTCATGGTGATGTGCTTCAACAACTAAGCCCATTTCTTCCATAACTAGACACATAGCTGAACGTAAATCTTGAGACGAATCTACTGGCGATGTAGGGAAATAACCACCTTTCACGCCTGGACGATGTCCCATATTACCTTCTTCGTATTCTGTACCAGAATTCCAAGCGGCTTCTTTATCATCAATCTTGTAAAACGAACCACTCATATCTGTGTGGAAACGCACATCATCAAAAACGAAAAATTCAGGCTCAGGACCAATTAATACGGTGTCTGCAATACCAGTGCTGCGCATGTAATCTTCAGCACGTTTAGCTACTGAACGAGGGTCACGACTGTAACCTTGCATAGTCGCAGGCTCAAGAATGTCACAACGAATGTTCAATGTAACCGCTTCAGTGAATGGGTCAAGTACAGCAGATTCAGCAATTGGCATCATAACCATGTCTGACTCGTCGATACCTTTCCATCCTTGAATAGAAGAACCATCAAACATTTTACCGTCTTCAAAGAAATCTTCTGTTACTTGATGATGAGGGATTGAAACGTGTTGCTCTTTACCTTTTGAATCCGTAAAACGTAAATCGATAAATTTAACGTCATGTTCTTTAATTAGATCTAAAACTGCGTTTGACATTGAAAGTCTCCAGTGAAGTTATTGCTTAAATTTTGAAAAACTTAATTTTATATGATTGTGCTAAAGCGAATACTGTGCCAATGCTAAAGCCATTGAAATATATGACTTTAATGTTTTTAATTACCGGCTACTGCACCGACATTGTGCAATGCCTGCTTTATTGTGGTGCGTATAAGGTAATTTAACCAACTCAGTATATCAATTGAATAATATTTTGTTGGTTATATTTTCTTATCATGGTGTCTTTGCTGAGACTTCTACTGTATAATACGCGCCCAATTGTAGCCCTATTTCGTTAAACTGCTTGAAGTAGCAATAAACGATAGTAACAGCGAGTAACGCCTGTGTTAGATAAATTAAGAAATGTGGCAATTATTGCTCACGTTGACCACGGAAAAACCACTTTAGTTGATAAATTACTTGAGCAGTCAGGTACGCTAGACGCCCGTGGCGGTCTAGAAGAACGTACGATGGACTCAAATGATATCGAAAAAGAACGTGGTATCACAATCTTAGCTAAAAACACGGCTATTAACTGGAATGGCTACCGTGTAAACATTGTAGATACTCCTGGCCATGCTGACTTCGGTGGTGAAGTTGAGCGTGTTATGTCAATGGTAGATTCAGTGCTACTTATTGTTGATGCACAAGAAGGCCCTATGCCTCAAACGCGTTTCGTAACGAAAAAAGCGTTTGCTCAAGGTTTAAAGCCAATTGTAGTTATCAATAAAGTTGATAAGCCTGGTTCTCGTCCTGATTGGGTTATGGATCAAGTTTTTGAATTGTTTGATAACCTTGGTGCTACTGATGAACAACTTGATTTTAAAGTGGTATACGCTTCAGCAATCAATGGTTGGGCTACGCTTGAAGAAGGCGCAACTGGTACAGATATGACACCACTTTTTGATACTATTCTTAAAGAAGTGCCAGCACCAACAGCGGATCCAGATGGTCCATTCCAAATGCAAATCTCTCAACTTGATTACAGCTCATACTTAGGTGTAATTGGTGTTGGTCGTATTACACGTGGTTCTGTAAAACCGAATCAACAAGTTACTATCAAATTAGCAAACGGTGGCGTTCATAACGCTAAAGTTGGTAAAGTATTTGGTTACTTAGGCCTAGAGCGTCACGATATTGCTGAAGGTTTTGCTGGTGACATTATCGCTATCACTGGCTTGGGCGAATTGAAAATATCAGATACTGTATGTTGTCCTACAGAAGTTGAAGGCTTACCAGCACTATCTGTTGACGAACCTACAATCAACATGACTTTCCAAGTAAACACTTCACCATTTTGTGGTAAAGAAGGTAAGTATGTTACTTCACGTAACATTAAAGACCGCTTAGAAAAAGAATTGATTCATAACGTTGCTTTACGTGTTGAACAGTTAGATGATGCGGATAAATTTAAAGTATCAGGTCGTGGTGAGCTTCATTTAGGTATCCTAATTGAAAATATGCGTCGTGAAGGCTTTGAACTTGCTGTTTCACGTCCAGAAGTAATTATTCGTGAAGTTAATGGCGAATTGCAAGAACCTTACGAAACAGTAACTATTGATGTTGAAGAACAGCATCAAGGTCCTATCATGGAAAAAATGGGTGTTCGTAAAGCAGAGTTAACTGATATGGCACCAGATGGTACTGGTCGTATCCGTATGGACTTTATCATGCCAAGCCGTGGTTTAATTGGTTTCCAAACTGAGTTCATGACATTAACGTCTGGTTCTGGTTTGATTTACCATACATTCTTCGAATACGGTCCTCATAAAGGTGGCGAAATTGGCCAACGTAAAAATGGTGTAATGATTGGTAATGCAACAGGTAAAGCATTAACTAACGCTATCTTTAACTTACAATCTCGTGGTCGTATGTTAATCGGACACGGTGTTGATATTTATGAAGGTCAAGTTATTGGTATTCATAGCCGTGATAACGATTTAACAGTAAATGCCCTTAAAGGTAAGCAGTTAACTAACGTTCGTTCATCAGGTACTGATGAAGCACAAACATTAACGCCACCTATTGTTATGTCTTTAGAGCAAGCATTAGAATTTATCGATAACGATGAATTGGTAGAAGTAACACCGGAAAGCATTCGTATACGTAAAAAATTCTTGAAAGAGAATGATCGTAAACGTGAAGGTCGTTCACCTAAATAACGTTAAAAGTTAATTAATATCAAGCCATCTGAAGTAATTTAGGTGGCTTTTTTATTTCAACATGTTAATAAATGAAGTTATATCGGCAGTCAATGTAAGACATATCTCAATCAATACCTCTTAATATCCACTCTTAATATTACCACACTCAGATAAAGTTAATAAATTCAATCGTTTAGGTTGTGTTTTTAATGGGCGCTTATCACTACTGTAAATTTATTTCTTAAATTGTATTTCCCTACCTTTTAGTCATGGTATTAACTGCTATATTTAGTTTATGTAGTGTTTATTATCGTTTCAATATCAGGAGGGTAATTATCATGGGTGCTAATAAATTAACTAGGCTAAATTACCTATTTGAGAAAGCTGTTAATAATAATGCAAAATTATTAGAAAAAGGGGAGCTTGCAGAGTTGTATAGTGAATATATCAATGAAGGGCGAGATCATATAAAAAGTAAAGTGATGACTTTTCCAACCGCTGCTATAAGAACAGCAAGCTAGCTTTATAACCATTTGTTGAATAATGAGAGAAAAGGGAGATTTCTTAATGTCACCAGAGCAATTGAAAACCTTACAAAGATTGAGTGAATTATTTGAGCAAGGAATTGCTAGTCCAAATAATATAAAACAACTGTCGACGTTGCTCGCGGAAATTAATCAATTATCTAGCTGGCCAGATGAAAATATAGAACAAATTACATCCTCGTACTGACTCAATTCTTGTAAATAACCTAACAAGACTGGTTAGGTTATTTACAAGCTTACTTTCATCTTATTACGAGAGTAAGCTTGTAAATTAATCCATCATTTTTATCTCTTAAAATTTTTTTGATAATTTTAGCTCATTGATTCAGTTAATTAAGGCGCTGAATTTATCATTGCGAGACTACATTAAATAATTTGGGTGTAAATAGTCTATTTATTTAATTGTGCATCGCTTATCTGGAGAAGTGGCAATTTGAAAAAACACTTAGATAAGTGGCTACCTGGCGAAATAAGTAGCTGAAAGGTAAAATTTTTCGATTTTCACTACCGTTATTTTATACATTGCCTTACTATAAATGTAATAGCGCTAACTAGTAATATATATGCATCCTAAATTAGAAAAAGTAAAACAACATCGTTTTGTAGAAAATGGCTTTGGCTTTTTGCTCTTATTTATAGAGAATTTTAAAACTGAACGTATCCATGTCACGGCGGGCTATTTATCTTATGTTACTTTGATGTCATTGGTGCCATTAATGGTCGTTATGTTATCTATGATGACTGCCTTTCCTATATTCTCCGAAATAAGACAACTGATTGAAAACTTCGTTTATATAAATTTTGTTCCTGCTTCTGGAGATGTTGTTCAAGAGCATATTGCAGGCTTTGTAAGTAATGCATCTAAAATGTCTGCTGTGGCAATAAGTGCATTATTTGTTTTGGCTATGATGCTGATTTCCGCTATTGATAAATGTTTAAATAAATTATGGCGTGTGAATGAAAAGCGCAGAGTCATCACTTCATTCTCAATGTATTGGATGGTATTAACATTAGGGCCTGTATTGGTGGGCAGTAGTTTAGTTATTAGCTCTTATATTATCTCACTGGTATCTATAGGTGATTACGACCTATTAGGCGTTACTAATATTTTTGTACGAGCACTGCCTTTAATTGCATCTACGACGGCTTTTTTCATTTTATACATGGTAGTACCTAATAAAGTTATACCCGTTAAATTTGCTTTGGCGGGGGCAGCATTAGCGGCTGTTTTATTTGAAATCGCGAAAAAAGCGTTTGCGATTTATGTGACTCAAATACCATCTTACCAAGCTATATACGGAGCATTATCCAGTATTCCTATTTTATTTTTATGGGTATATTTGAGCTGGTTAGTCGTGTTAATTGGCGCTTTGTTTACCGTGTCACTGGAAGATTTTGACGAGGCACAAAAAGCTAAATTATCTGAGCAAGAAGCAGATTAAACGCTTATTACTTTATACAGTATTATATTCAACCGAATAGATTTTATATAAGGGACGGTATATGTCTAGAATGCTTTTTCCAAATATTGCGGTTTATCATCAAGAGTGGCTTGACGTTGGCGATGGACATCAACTCTATATTGAACAATCGGGTAACCCAAATGGGATCGCGGTAGTCTATCTTCACGGCGGTCCAGGTGGTGGCTCAAGTAAAAATCATCGACGATATTTTGACCCTGAAAAATATCGTATCATTTTATTCGATCAACGTGGCTGTGGACGCTCAAAACCATCTCCTAGCTTAAGTCACAATACTCCGCCTCACTTAGTGTCAGACCTTGAAGCCATTCGAAAGCATTTATCTATTTCGCATTGGTTAATTGCAGGTGGGTCATGGGGAACAACGTTAGCATTACTTTATGGTATTCAATATCCCGAGGTAATATTAGGCTTTATTTTAAGAGGTATATTTCTTGGCACAAAAGCAGAGTATGACTGGCTTTATAAATCGCATGGCGCTGCAAGCTTCTTTCCTGAATATTACCGTGAGTTTAAAGAGCAAATCTCTGAACTGAGTGATGTAAATACCTTGCAAGCTTATTATGACGTGCTGACCGGAAATAATGAAATTGCCGCGATAGCCGCTAGTAAAGCTTGGTGTTTATGGGAGTTAAGGTTATCTACAATAGAACATAGTCCAGTTGATATTCAAGCTGATGACTACCCGCATCGAGCGTTATGTATGGCGAAAATATCGAGTCATTATTTTGTCAATAAATGCTTTATTGAAGAAGGCCTAATATTAGCCTCAATTGATAAGATTAGTAACATACCTGCCATTATTCTTCATGGTCGTTATGACATGGTATGCCCATTACGTAGTGCCGATTTGTTAGTGAAAAACTGGCCTGCTGCACAATTACAAATTCTGCCTAATGCGGGGCATAGCGGTTTTGAATCACAAACAATTGATGGCTTTTGTAAAGCAACAGATACCATGGCTAATTTTATTGCCGAACAGAGTGTTGAGTAAATGATCGCATTAATGCAAAGAGTAACAGAAGCCAGTGTCAGCGTTGATAATAATATTGTTGGCGAAATCGAACAGGGTTTATTAGTGCTGTTAGCCATTGAGCCTGAAGATACAGAGGCAAAAGCTAAGCGCCTAGCTGAACGTGTAGCAGGCTATAGAATTTTCTCTGATGAAAATGGCAAAATGAATTTAAATGTTAAACAAGTTGGAGGTGAAATATTGGTTGTTTCACAATTTACTTTGGCAGCGAATACAACAAAAGGTTTACGTCCAAGCTTCACCAGCGCTGCACCTGCAGAGTTAAGCAATACGCTTTATCAATATTTTTGTCTGCAATTGCGCAACTTGGGATTTAAAGTGCCAACAGGTGTTTTTGGGGCTGACATGCAAGTCAGGTTGTTAAATGATGGTCCTGTTACTATCAACCTACAAGGCTAGTTTTAGTTAATTTGCACTCATATGATGACTGAATAACTTTCTCCATCTAAGATATTGAATGGGTGAAAGGTAAGTACTTTTTGAGCGTTTTTTAAGATTATCAATTATCCAATGCTTTGGTAGTAAATGAACAACTACATTGAGATAACGTGGGATATGAAAGTAGATAATATGATGCGAACTTTGCAGCTGCCTTAAAATAGTCAAACAGAGATTAATTTCATGATCGTCAAGATCAGGCAAATTAATAGTTAAACAGGCATTGTTCTGTAAGTTATCTATTAGCGCGGTTAGCAGCACAACTCGACTTTGAAAGCTTTTAGCATGATGTTGATAAACATCACAAATTAGCCAATCAGCTGCTGGTGTAATTGAAAGTTGTGATTGTTGAAACCACTCTAAAGCTTCGCTATTCTCGATTATTATTGGATGCTGTTGAGGGTTAAAGTAGCGTTTAAAACAAGTGATAACCGTTTGTGATAGCTCTATACTTAAAATAGTCATATTGGGTTGCAAGGCACTTAAGAATCGACTTAAATTACCTCCGCCGAGCCCAAGCTCTATCACTTTATTTGGTCGAAAAAATAACAAAGGCATTAAGGCGGCGTATTGGTGAGGTAAGGTTAATTTTGATGGGCAACGTAAATGCATAACGCTCTGAATGACATCGTCAAATGCTAACCAACGATAGTGTTTATTTTCGCTAATGGTTATTTGGTCTTCAGTATTACTGAGGTAAACTAATCGACCTTGGTTAACATGTTGAGTAAGTTTCACGTGTTATTAAATTCCTGAAATAAATATATTTCATTGGCATAAGATTAATCATAGACAATGTACACATGTAGAGCTCCAAAAAATAAAGCTGAATTAGCACACTATTATCAACTGCGTTGGCAAGTATTGCGTGCGCCTTGGCAACAGCCCTTAGGTAGTGAAAAGGATGATTTAGAAGCCCAATCATACCATCGTGTAATTGTAGACGATATGGATAACATTGTTGGTGTTGGCCGAATACATAAGAGTAGTCAATATCATGCACAAATTCGTTATATGGCAATAAGTGACGATTTACGTGGTCAAGGTCTTGGGAAATTGCTGATAAGTGAATTAGAGCAGATAGCCGCAGTAGCAGGAATAAAAACGATAGAGTTAAATGCTCGCAGCAATGCTGTAGGTTTTTATCAAGCACTCGGATATGCCAATGGAGGATACTCTCATACGCTTTATGGCGATGTAGAGCACGTTAAAATGACTAAAAGTATCTCACACGCTAATGAGCATCTAATTCACAATGCAGTTGATTTACAGCAACTTTGGCATGAAACGATACCGCTAAGTAAGGCGATGAATATCAATATTTGTTATTTTGATGAACAGAAGTTACTGACAAGCTGTGAACCAAGTTTTAATAAAAACCTTCATAATACAATGTTTGCCGGCAGTATTTATACTTTGGCAACACTAACAGGCTGGGCGTGGGTATATTTTTTGTTGCAAAAACAAACATACCACGCTGATATAGTATTAGCTGAAGGGAGTATTCGTTATGTTGCACCACTTGAGGGCATAGCACATGCCCAAACAACGTTAAATCTAATAACGGGTAACACAGAGCCTTTAATTACTGGAAAAAATGCACGCTTTAATATCGATGTAGAAGTGTGTTGTGGTGATAAAGTTGCAGCTTTATTTAGCGGTTCGTATGTTGCGATTGCAAAACGCAATGAGCAAGGTGGTTAAAATTAGCCGTTTAGCGACCTATACTCGCGTAAAGCGGGTATTAAATTACACGGCTAAAATGATTAAACAATGAGGTCATTCATTATGTATAAAATATTGTTCGGTTTTATATTTTTCAGCTTATTTACCCAAGCAGCAACGTTAACTAAAACGGTTCATGGTGAACTTGATGAAGTGCTTGATAGTTTTCACCAAGCAGCGAGTGAAGCTGATTTTGAAAAATACATGAGTTTACTCGCTAGAGATGCTATTTACCTCGGTACCGATAGTAGTGAACGTTGGAATAAAAATGAATTTTCTGCATTCGTAAAACCTTACTTTAGTCAGGGCAATGGCTGGTTATATAAACCAATTGAGCGAAATGTAACGGGAACACAGGCCAGTCATATTGTTTTTTTTGATGAGTTATTGGAAAATAAAAACTACGGCTTATGCCGAGGTACGGGCGTGTTAATTAACACCCCAAAAGGTTGGAAAATATTACAATATAATTTATCCATTGTCGTGCCCAATGCTATTGCCAAAGAAGTGGTTGAGTCAATTAAGACTCACCGATTAACCACTAATTAATGTTAGGTTAAAGGTTCTTGTTAGATGCTATTTGTAGCGGAGAAGAGTTAAATATGAGTGTTAGTATTATAGGTTGTGGCTGGTTAGGGCAAGCGTTAGCTAAGCATTTAATGACTAATAAAGTCGATATTATTGCCAGCTACCAATCAAAAAAAACGCATGAAAAGCTGATTGAACTTGATATACCTGCGGCAAAGCTCAGTTTGCCCCTTGAAGATGAAGTGTTGAGTTGTCAAAGCCTTGATGATATTGCGAATATTGATGTTCAGTTATTTCAAAAACGGGTACTGATTATTGCTATTCCCCCGCAATTGAAAAAAGGGCGTTTAGATTATCCATTGAAAATTCAACAGCTGATACACATGGCTGAACTGGGTAACACTACGCACATTATTTTACTTAATTCGACAGCGATTTATAATGGCTTGTATGGGCGAGTTGATGAAACAAGTGAGCTGAATTTAAGCGCTGAAAAAGTTGAAACGTTAGTTGATGCAGAACAAGCGGCTAAAAAATTTACTAAAGGTTTAACTATCTTAAGGTTAGCTGGGCTCGTTGGGCCTAATCGACATCCAGGTAAGTTCTTGCAGGTAAAACGTGTATTCGAAAATGCTGGCGCACCCGTAAATTTAGTGCACCAAGTTGATGTTATACATATTATAGAAAAGCTGATCGGTGATGATAATGTTCATATAGAGCCAAATATTTATAATGTGGTCAGTAATACAGATAGTAATCGCCAACAGTATTATCAGGTCGCTGCTGAATCATTAGGTTTGCCATTGCCACAATTCAGCTTTGAGCAGCAAAAAACTACCGGTAAAAAAATTATAGGTGAACGATTACGAAGTAAGTTGAATTATACTTATAAGAAAGACGATTTGTTAACTTGGTTAAAAGAAGCTAGCCGCGCTCTATAAGAGTTAACGGCAATTGATAACATGTAAGGTTTAAGCACTATGGCGAAAAATGTAATTACCAAAACATTAAAAGCAATATATCAATATAAAATGGTGTTGCTGTTTTTTATCTTGTGGGCGCATGTTTCATTGTTAAATTTATTCTTTGTAAATTACAGCGGCCCGGTTTTTCTCTGGGAACAAAACTCACAATTATTGACTATACAAACACACTTTTTTATTGCGCTGATTACAACCGTATTTTTTTTATTAGTGACAAAGTTACGCATGATAAATCGGCATAAAAAAGTAAAGATATCGGATAAAATTTGGTTGCTATGTTCTATACTTTTACTCGCTTCCATTACATTTTTGATTATTTAACCCACTAGCCTAGTGCCTTTAATGAAGTGACCCGCTCCAACGACTAATTTATTATTTGAACCAAAAATAAAAACCCGACAGTTTAACGTCGGGTTTTTATGTATACAATCAGCATTAACGAGTTATTAAACGGTATTAAAGCTTGTTGTGAATACCTGCAGTTGATAACCATTGTTTAAAATCAAGTAAGTTTGCTGGCAGAATAACCTTAGTTGAAGGTTGGCTTAAGCCTTTCATTTGCTGTAAGTATTGCTCACTTAATTGCATATCTAAAGCTTGTTGACCACCCGGTTGTTCAATCGCTTCTGCCAACTTGCTAATAGAGTCACCAGTGGCTTGTGCTATCGCTAGTATTTCTGCTGCTTTACCTTCAGCAGAGTTAATTCGGCGTTGTTTCTCACCTTCAGACAGGTTAATTAATTCTGTCATTTTACCTTCAGAGCGATTAATACGGCTGGCTCTATCACCTAAACTTTTCGCTAAAATAGCACGACGTTCACGTTCGGCATTCACTTGCATCTCCATAGCATTACGAACGGTTACTGGCGGTGTGATATTTTTAATCTCGTAGCGATGCACTCTAATGCCCCAACTTTCACCTGCTTTATCAAGTACCTCTACGACTTTAGCGCTAATAATGTCACGTTCTTCAAAAGTACGATCTAGCTCTAAGGTGCCAATTACCGAGCGCGTTGTGGTTTGGGCAAGTTGCATGGCAGCGAAGCGATAGTCGGTAATACCGTAACTTGCTTTTACCGCATCAATGACTTGAATGTAAATAACACCATCGACTTCAACATTAACTTCATCCTTTGAAAAACATTCTTGAGGCGGTACTTCTATGGTTTCTTCTTTTAGATCTTGAATAAATGCCACACGATCAATAAAAGGTAATAGCAAGTGAAAGCCTGCTTCTAATGTGCAGCGATACTTACCTAAACGTTCAACAATATAAGCTGATTTGGTGGGTACTAAACAAATAGCTTGGAAAAACTTATAGGCAAGGTATAAAAAGATAAATGCCCAAACAGCTAATACGGCTAAATCGAGCGTATTTCCATCGAGTGCTATCATGATTTTGCTCCTTGAATATTTTGCGTTACTTTTTCCATGCCTTGGAAAAAACCTTCTAATTTAGCGACTTCACTTGGCACGATAGACACGTCAGCTGTTTTAAGAATATTGCCGGTTTGTGAGATAAATTGTTCTAATAAACGCATTTTTATCGCTTGGTCTCCGCTAGGTAAAGCCGCTGCTTTGGCAATTAAATTAATACCTTCTGCTGAAGCTTGAGTAAGAATAACTATTTCTTGTGCTCGACCGTGAGCTTCGTTTATTTGTTTTTGCTTATCACCTTCTGACAGGTTTATTGCTTCTTGGCGCTCACCTTCAGATAAGTTAATAGTCGACTCTTTTTCCGCTTCCGCAAGCGTAATTTCAGCACGCTTTTGGCGTTCAGCTTCCATTTGCTTTTCTAATGTATGAATAACATTGACTGACGGTGTTATGTTACGCACTTCATAACGTAAGACTTTAATCCCCCAAGGATCAGACGCCTTGTCAATTTCACGCACTATGGTTTCATTTAAGGTGTCGCGTTCAGAAAAGGTTTGACCCAAGTTTAATTTACCAATCTCAGATCGCATCGTAGTTTGCGCTAAGTTAATGCTTGCACGACGATAATCTTCGATACCGTAACTGGCTCTTTCGCCGTCCATTACTTGAATATAAACCAAACCATCGACACTAATTTGCACGTTATCGCGTGAAATACAGCTCTGCGCCGGTATATCTAATACTTGCTCGCGGGTTTCGTGACGATAAGCTACGCGATCAACAAAGGGGATTAAAAAATGCAATCCTGGGGGCAAAACGGCGCGAAATTTTCCTAAACGTTCGATCACGCAAATTTCTTTCATTTGTACTACCAGTACAAGTTTTAAAACGATAAAGAGTAATGCTAGAAATACAAATGTAATAGTCGCTAACATAGGTATTCTCCTATTTTATTTAGTATTATTTGAATTGACTTAAATTGATTGATTTAGCGAGTGTTCTTTACTGGCTTCAACCACTAATGAAATGTTTTCTTTGCATACGATGTCGGCTTGGCTGCCTGCTTCGATAATAGAGCCATTGCCTAACGCTGTCCAAGTTGTACCTTGATATTCAACCCGACCTGCATGTGTTCCTGGGCCTATTTGTTCAAGAACGAGTACGGATTTTCCGTAAATATCTACCTCTTCATAAATATTTTCAATGATAGTTTCACCAGGGAAGTATCGTTGGGTAATAAAGTACACAAGGATAAGTAGGAAGGTTGCAACGATAAACCAAGTGGTTAGCGTTATTATCCAAGTATCAAGAATTTCTTGTTGTACGCCAACAGCAACGATTAATGACGCTATGCCTAAATTGAGTAAGATACCGCCGGGTACGAAAATCTCTAGACAGGCAAATAAAATAGCCAAGATAATCCAAGTTTCAAAAAATAGTATGTATTCCATTACCATCTCCAAGATATGAGTACTGTTAATCTAAAGTTAACAGCGATGCATTCAAAGTAACAAGTGCGACATATTATGTCAAGCTTGCTGATTCGTTTATCTTTGATGTTAAATAGCGAAAGCTTTACGCAGATTCACAAAACACCGTATTTTCTGTACATAAAAAAACCGGCTGATGCCGGTTTTTTGTTCGTTTGATAGGCGCTTAATTCAAAGTGTGGAAATTCATGCTTTGAAATTTAAGCAAATGCAGCTTACAGCGATAAATTATCTAAAATATCATCTTCAACTAAGTTTGCTAAGGTAACTTTAAGTTTGGGTGTTCGTGCCATTTCGCGCTTAATGGCAAAATTAGCTTCTTCATTACGTGCCCAACTACGACGAGCAATACCATTGTTAACGTCAAACAATAACATTGATTTTAATCTCCGCTCTGCCGCTTCACTGCCGTCAAGTAACATACCAAAACCACCGTTGACCACTTCACCCCAACCTACGCCGCCGCCATTATGAATTGATACCCAAGTTGCGCCACGGAAGCTATCACCAATAACATTGTGTATAGCCATATCGGCGGTAAATCGGCTTCCGTCATAGATGTTTGATGTTTCACGAAATGGTGAATCAGTGCCACTAACATCATGATGATCACGACCAAGAACTACGGGACCAATTTCGCCATTGTTAATCGCATCATTAAAAGCTTTAGCGATTTCCATACGGCCTTGGGCATCAGCATAAAGAATACGAGCTTGTGAACCCACCACTAACTTGTTTTGTTTAGCGTCTTCAATCCAAGTGATATTGTCTTGCATTTGTTGCTGAATTTCTTCAGGTGACTCTTGCATGATTTTTTTCAATACACTGGCGGCAATGGCATCAGTTTTATCTAAATCTTCTGGTTTACCTGAAGCACAAACCCAGCGAAATGGCCCAAAACCATAATCGAAACACATGGGTCCTAAGATATCTTGCACGTATGATGGATATTTGAAATCAATGCCATTTTCTGCCATTACATCTCCGCCTGCGCGTGACGCTTCTAACAGAAAAGCATTACCGTAATCGAAGAAGTAAGTTCCACGTGCTGTGTGTTTGTTAACCGCATCAGCATGGCGTTTTAATGTAGATTGTACTTTTTCTTTGAATACTTCTGGCTCTTCGCGAATCAAACGGTTTGACTCTTCATAGCTTATATCAACTGGGTAATAACCGCCTGACCATGGGTTATGCAGTGATGTTTGGTCTGAGCCTAGATGAATGAAAATATCTTCTTCAAAAAAGCTTTCCCATACATCAACTATGTTGCCAATATAAGCAATTGATACCACTTCTTCATTGGCTTGTGCTGCTTTTACGCGTGTAACAAGTTCGCTCATGTTATCAATTAACTCATCCACCCAACCTTGTTGATGACGCTTAGTTGCCGCTTTTGCGTTAACTTCAGCGCATACAGTGACACAGTTTGCAATATTACCTGCTTTTGGCTGTGCGCCACTCATACCGCCTAATCCAGCCGTTAGGAAAATCTTACCTTTGGTCGTTTCATTTTTGTTATTACCTTTATTAAGTACCTTACGAAATGCGTTCATGACGGTAATGGTTGTGCCGTGTACTATGCCTTGTGGGCCAATATACATAAATGACCCCGCTGTCATTTGGCCATACTGAGTAACACCTAAGGCATTAAACTTTTCCCAATCATCAGGTTGAGAGTAGTTCGGGATCATCATACCATTGGTCACAACTACTCGTGGTGCATCTTCCGATGATGGAAATAAGCCCATCGGGTGACCGGAGTATAAATGCAAAGTTTGATCGCTTTCCATTTCACTTAAGTATTTCATGGTTAATAAATATTGTGCCCAGTTTTGGAACACCGCACCGTTACCGCCATAAGTAATGAGCTCTTCAGGATGCTGTGCAACCGCTGGATCTAGGTTATTCTCAACCATTAACATAATAGCTGCAGCTTGCTGACATTTTGCTGGGTAGTCAGCAATTGAGCGTGATTTCATGTGATAGCTAGGCTTAAAGCGATACATATAAATACGCCCAAAGTCTTTTAGCTCTTGTGCAAATTCAGTTGCTAGCTCCTGATGCCACTCTTTTGGAAAATAGCGTAGGGCGTTTCTTACGGCTAATTGTTTTTCTGCTACGGAAAGAATGTCTTTACGCTTAGGCGCGCGGTTAGCGTCAATTGGGTAAGGCTTAGCTTCTGGTAATATAGCCGGAATGCCTTGCTTTACACTCTCTTTAAAAAGCGTTGACGCTTGAAGATTCATTGTTGTGTCCATTATTAAAGCTCCCTAATTATGCATCAAAGCTAACAGTAAATGCTTGTGATCGAACTAAGGCGATCATGGCATCAATATCAGGTTTTAACAGTCTATCTTCTTCTAGTTTCGCCACTTTCGCTCTGATCACAGCGAAGTTTTTCTCAATAATGTCTGAACATTTATTTGGGCGCCTAAACTCAATTGCTTGTGCAGCATACATAAGTTCAATCGCTATAATTTTTTCTAAGTTTCCTAAGATCTGGTTAAACTGTCGACTTGAAATACTGCCCATAGATACGTGATCTTCTTGACCCATAGACGTAGGCACGCTATCAGCTGAAGGCGGAAAACAAAGCGATTTGTTTTCGGTGACTAATGCTGCTGTAGTGTATTGCGGGATCATCATGCCTGAATTCAAACCACCTGAAGCGGTAAGTAGGCGCGGTAAACCATGTAGACCTTCTAACAATAAATAGCAACGACGGTCAGAGATGTTACCCAGTTCTGCACTGGCAATCGAAGCATAATCAAGCACCATTGCTAAAGGCTGACCATGGAAGTTACCACCTGAAATAGCTTCTTCACTGCTGATAACTATAGGGTTATCAGTTACAGAATTCATTTCAATTTCAGCTAGGTCATTCAAATGGTTATAGGCGTTACGAGATGCGCCATGAACTTGTGGTATACATCTAAGCGAATAAGGGTCTTGCACACGATCACAGTTGGTGTGTGATGACATGTTTTCAGAGCCAGTAAAAAACCTACGCATACGTGATGCTACTTCAACATTGCCAGGGAATGGACGAGTCGCGTGTAGCTCTTCTCTAAAAGGTGACTGACTACCTTGCATGCCTTCAATACTCATTGCACCGGTTAAGTCAGCTAAATTTAGCAAGTAACGCATCTTAGTTAAGCCAGTAATAGCATGAGATAGAATAAACTGTGTGCCATTTATTAACGCCAAACCTTCTTTAGCGTGCAATTCCATTGGCATTAAACCGTGTTCTTTTAGTGCTTGCGCGGCTGGGATGATTTTATCAGCTTGCCCATCTTCACTCTGCCAGAACTCGCCTTCGCCAAGCAAAGGTAAAAATAGATGTGAAAGGGGGGCTAAGTCACCTGATGCGCCAACCGAACCTTGTTCTGGTACGACAGGAATAAGGTCAAGCTCGATAAACGCCAACATTCTTTCAACAGTTTCTAGTCGAATACCTGAAAAACCTTTACTTAATGCGTGCACTTTAGTGATCAACATTAATTTTGAAATAGCTTTAGCTATTGGCTCACCAACACCAACAGCATGAGTGATCAATAAATTTGTTTGCAGTAAGTTGGTTTGAGCCGGTGTGATTTGAGTGTCGCATAATGGACCAAAACCGGTATTAATACCGTATACCGCTTTATCAGACGCGGCCATTTTTTCCACTCTTTGACGACTGATATTAATGTTATTTAGAGCTTCTTGGCAAAGTTCTGCTTTGATACTGCCGTTGGCAATACCATTAACAATATCAAGATCTAGATGGTCGATACCGTATTTAAATGTCATCTTAACGCTCCTAAACTAAAAAATTAAATGGCTACCTAAACGGTATTTATTACCAGGTGCCGTTAATATGGCTAAGCTGACAACACCTTGGCTCGACCAAGTACGACGCTTAACCTGTAAACAAGGGGTAGTATTGCTAATAGCCAATAATTGACTGATTTCATCTTTGGCTAACACTGCTTCAACTTCATGAGTTGCTTCAGTTAATGGTGCTTCAGATGATAAATATTCGTGTGGTGTTATTTGAGTAAAATTTTGCTCAAGGTAATTTGGGATCAATTTTGGATTAACAAAACGTTGCTCTAATTGTATAGGCGCATTATTCTCAAAATGCAATACGCTTGAGTAGTAAGCGGTTTCGCCAGTTTTAAGGGCTAAAAGAATAGCGACCTCGTCATTAACTTCGACACTTTGTAGGGTTAACTGTTCAGCATGATACTGATGTCCGCGCTCTTGTATTTCATCAGCAATATTACGAATTTCTAATAGGGATGACTGTGACTTAAACGTAGCAACAAAGGTACCTGAGCCTTGAGAACGCACCAATAAACCTTGTTCGGTAAGCTCTTGTAAAGCTCGACGTGCGGTCATACGGCTGACTGAAAACTGCTCGGCTAGTTCATTTTCTGAGGGAACTTTACTGTGTTCCTGCCAATCGCCAGATTCAATATTTTCACAAATATGTTGTTTAATAATATTATATTTTGCTGTTTTTACTTGTGTCATTGTCATGCCCAATACGTAATAATATGCAGAGTAAACTCTTACTTGTATATACAATCTCATTTTTTTAACTCAGGGTCAACACTTGTATATACAAGCTTGATTGTTAAAATACTATCAGTTAGAGTATTAACCAGAAATATCACCCGCTAACCCTTGTGACCTCACTCATTACAAATGAACGTTGGCCTTCAACAGGTAATCTGGAATTCTTATGTCAATAAACACTACTGCATGGCAAACCCTTTGGACTAATGTCAATTTAGCTACCATGACCGAGGGAGCTAAAGGCTATGGCGCTATTGAAAATGGTGCTATAGCAATTGCTAATGGAAAAATAGCTTGGCTAGGCACTGAAGCTCAATTGCCAGATTTCGATTTAAATACCGTTAAAGTTATTGATGGCGGCGGCACTTGGTTAACACCTGGCTTGGTCGACTGTCATACGCACATTGTTTATGGTGGTAATCGTGCAAATGAATTTGAAATGCGCCTGGAAGGAAAAAGTTATCAAGAAATAGCTAATGCCGGCGGTGGTATTATTTCTACCGTTAAAGCAACACGTGCTGCCAGTGAAGAAGCATTATTTAAAAGTGCATTAAAACGTTTAAAAGCATTACATCAGCAAGGTGTTACCAGTATTGAAATTAAATCGGGTTATGGTTTAGATACTGACAACGAAATTAAAATGTTAAAGGTAGCAAAACGTTTAGGTGAAACACTACCGGTGACTGTGTTAAAAACCTTTCTAGGCGCACACGCACTGCCAACTGAATACAAAGACCGAGCCGATGAATATATCGATTTAGTTTGCGAAGAGATGATCCCTAAAATTTCGGCCAGTAAACTCGTCGATGCAGTTGACGTCTTTTGTGAGGGAATTGGCTTTAACTTAGCGCAAACCGAAAAAGTTTTTGCCGCTGCAAAAGCGCATCACTTGCCTGTTAAAGTACATGCTGAACAATTATCAAATCTTGGTGGTACTGAATTAGCGGCTAAATATCAGGCATTGTCTTCTGATCACATAGAGTTTTTAGATGAAGCGGGTGTAAAAGCAATGAAATCGGTTGATATGACTGCGGTTTTGTTACCGGGTGCTTTCTATTTTCTACGCGAAACTCAATTACCGCCAATGGAGCTATTACGTAAACACGGGGTAAGTATGGCTATTGCAACAGATGCAAATCCAGGTTCATCACCTATTAATTCCATTCAACTTATGCTGAATATGGCTTGTACACTGTTTAGATTAACGCCTGCTGAGGCATTGGCAGGTGTTACTTGTCATGGTGCTAAAGCGTTAGGGTTGTCAGGAAAAAAAGGGCAGTTAGCCGTTGGTTATGATGCTGATATTGCTTGTTGGGATATCGAGCAGCCTGCTGAATTATGTTATCAGTTTGGTGTCAATCCGTTGGTCAACTTAATACAGGCAGGAAAAGTAGTTATTTAATTGTTATTACAAAAGCTTAGCAGAGCTTAAACCTTGTTGCTGTACAAAAGCTGACGAATTGATTAGTCTTAGTCAATGTTGTTGGTTTGGGTTTTGTTATGGCTAGCTATAATACTTCGCGTCTTGTTATGCTTTATTTGTTTGCTACCTTTTTAAGCTTAGGATTTATTCCGTTTGAGGCTCATGCTTCAAGTGAGTCTTTCACCTTTATTGAGTTTAATATTGCCTTTGTTTTAGGACTTAGTCTGCCGGTATTACTGATTGTTTTTATTATTAAGCCAAAACCTACCATTAAAAAGCGTTTACCTGTATTACTCACTTTAGCGTTGCTTGGCTTACTTTATTCTTTAAGTTTTTTTCCGAAAAATCATTTATACCTCAGCCTGATCTTTAGCGGTTTATTGTTCCAAATAATCAGTTATTGGTCATGTAATTATCCCGTTATAGATAAAGCTTCAGCTATCAGTTTTAAATTGAAAAATAGTCTTTTTATCGCGCTTTTTTCGATATTCATACTTTTACTTTGGACAGACTTTATCAGCATTTCAATGGCCTGGCTGATATTGGCAAGCCTACAAATTATTCTCACTCTGAGTTATGTTTGGTTATCACGGCAGACCAGTCGTGAAGTCAATGTTCGTTCAATATCTTTGTTGACCATTAATGTCGCCTTTGCCACAGGCGTTTATTTTTGGCTAGCAGGAAGCCTATCATTAAACTTACTTGTCGGGATGAGTGTTATTGCCTACTTGTTAGCCATGGCGAACGGCTGTTGGCATATTGTAACTACCCTAATTACCAGAGAAAATGAGCAGCAGATACTGGCAACAATGCCTCAAGCTCAAATATCTTATGATCCAACAACAAACTTGCCTAACTACCAATATGCTTTATCTTTATTTGAGCACAGCATTGCCATAAATGATTCTGCTCGTTATGCGGTTATTATCTGTAAACCAATAGACTTTCAGCAAATAAATTCGGTGTTAGGCCATCATAATTCCGATATTTTACTGTTACAGTTGGCGTATAGCCTTCAGCAGTCGATTGTTAATAATACTGAATTACTTAATTTTTCAACACAAGAGTCACCGGTTAGGATTGCTCGCCTGCAAGGTCTACACTTTTTACTCGTAATAGATGTATCTCAAACTAAGCACAATGAAAACGTTATCATTGAGCAGCTTTGTAAAGACCTCGCTCTGGCGGTTCCTGGCCCTATGAGTTTTAAAAGTTTTTCGTCGTATTTTAAACTCGCTTTTGGTGTTGCGTTTCTAGGGAAAGATAGCCTAAACGTTACTGAAGTCATTGCTTATGCAGAAGATGCTTTATTACAAGCTGAAAAAGAACAGCAGCTAGTGAGCTTTTTTAATCAAGACATTGCTCTTTTTAATCAACAACAGTTACATAAAATGGAACAACTTAAGCTGGCGATTGAACAAAAAAGTTTACAATGGCACCTTCAACCTCAAGTAAAAGTTCAAAGCAAGCAGCTAATAAGTTTCGAAATGCAGGTTAATTGGCAGCGCCAAGATAACGAATTACTCAGTTTAGATGAAATGCTGTTGATTGCAGACCAAAGTGGCGATACGTATGCGCTGAGTTTGCAGATAATTAATCAAGCTTTTAAAGCACTTGTAGAACTTCAGCACTTAAATCTTGCTATTCCTGTTGCGATTAAGTTGTCTGATCAGAGTTTACTTGAGCCTGATCTGGTTGATTATATTGAGCAACAGAGTAAAGCTCATGGTATAGATTGCCAGTTACTTACCGTTGAGGTTCAAGAAGCGATTCTTTTGATGTCTTCACCTCAAGCTAAAGCAAGTATTGATCAACTTAAGTCACTCGGCATTAGCATTGTGATTGACCAGTTTTCAGGGAGTTATGAAGCGTTGCGTTATATTCGTCGTATGGCGGTTAATGGTATTAAAATAGATTGCTATTCATTGGCTACTGCAACGGCGGGCTCTTCAGATAAGGCCATTATTAATGCGTTAATAACGCTGACGCGTAAAATGAATTTACCCTTAATTGGTACGAATATTAATGCTATTGCTGTTGAAGAAATGTTTATTGCGATGGGTGGTGAGTTTGGTCAAGGGCAAAGATATAGTTCAGGAATAACGCTAGAAGAATTGCCACCCTGGTTAACTGCATGGCATAAGCAATACCCTGATCAAGCCTAGCTAGGCTTGATGTTGTTAGGGGTAGCTTATTAATCTATGTCTAAGGGCTCAGGTGATAAAATAACCCCAGTGTTGTCGGCATAAATATGGTCGTCAGGCAAAAAAGTAACCCCGGCGAAGTTTATAGCGAGGTCGCTTTCACCGATATTACTGGTACTTGCACCTACGGGAATAGACAGTAATCCCTGAATGCCAATATCAATATCTTCTAAAGCGTCTACATCTCTAACACTGCCAAAGCAGATTATGCCTTCCCAGTTGTTTTTTGCTGCTTGTTCAGCAATATTAATATCAATAAGTGCTCTGCGCGTTGAACCACCGCCATCAATAACCAATACTTTGCCAGTACCGTCAGTGTCTACCACTTCGGCAATTAAGCCATTATTTTCGAAGCACTTTATTGTCACAACCTTGCCGCCAAAAGAGCTCCTGCCGCCGTAATTACTAAATACGGGTTCAAGAACATCGATTAAATCAGTGTAAATATCACATAGCTCTGAAGTGTTGTATTCCATGTTAAGTATTCCTAATAATGTTTATTCTTAACTAGTATAACGGCTGAATACATAGGCACAACCGATAAGCTGTTATTGATAGTAAAAATAGTGAAAGTGTTGCTAACTTGTAATTCATTAAAAAACATTATTTAATAGCCATTATTATCTATTATTAATAGTTGCATTTATGGCTGTTCGGGAATTTGCCCATAGCTTAATCTATTCCACAGAAACTCTTATTTTTAGCATTCTTGCTTTACTTCTCCTCGCTTATTATCGAGGTTTTGGACGTACCTATGTTAAATATTGGCTATTTAGTTTAACCGCCTTAGCTGTAAACCAGCTATCTCTCGCTTTAGAAAGTACTTTGAGCCAACAAAACATTGGCAGTCTCATTGATACATCGCTAGCGTTAATAAGACAAATCAGTCAATATTTTCACTTCTTATTCTTGATGTTGGGTATTTACAGCGCGACAAAAAAAGCTCCAATTCACCCTCGAGTGCTTATTATTGGTGTGCTCGTTGTGATAACTCTCAGTTGCATCGCTGTTCTGCCTTATGGCTTTGATAGTGCAAATGTTTTTAATCGCTTTTATCTACGTGAAAGTTTAGCTGCATTTATTTTTGGTTGTGGATTTATTGTTGCAGCATGCTATTTATACTCCTCTGATGTAGAGCATTTTTCTGGAAAAATTTTATTAGTTTACTGTGTGCTTGTTGGCATTCGATATTTAGCCTTTTCATTTACTTCTATTATTTCATTAACCGAAGACTGGTTTAGGCATTTAACTGAATGGTTGATTTATGTTGACCTAGGCATTCATACAACATTAGGTTTTATTATACTTATATGGATGCAAGGCGCAGAAAGAAATATCGCGGACACAGCTATTAATCGCGCTAAATATTTAGATGAGCACGATGCGCTAACTGGCGCATTAAACCGTGAACAGGTACTCGAAAAATTAACACACGAAATGCAAACTGCTGGCGAGAACGGAGATAAACTTTGTGTTTACTTACTTGATCTCAAAAGATTTAAATTCGTTAATGATACTTATGGCTTAAAAGTTGGTGATTTAATTCTGGGTGAAACTGCCCGCAGGTTAACGCAAAGCCTATTGCAACCTAAAGTGGTAGGGCGCTTGAGCGGCGACTCATTCATGTATGTTATTAACTACAGTACTGAGCGCCAGCAGTTGACAGCTGAAGAGCATCTGCACGCTTTAATTGCGCACCCTTATCAAATTGAGCAACATGAGGTGCACTTACAATGCAGTATAGGTTATTGTGAATTTCCTACCGACGCCGATAATGCTGATGAGCTACTGCAAAAGTCTAACCTAGCGCTTTTTCAAGCTGAAAGCCTTAATATTCGAACTGTTAAATATGAATCAGGTATGCAGTCACACGGTCGACATTTGATGGCAATGGAAAAAGAAATTCGCCAAGCTATAGCAAATGAAGAACTGATTTTACATTTTCAACCACAATTAAATTTGAAGCAAAACCGTTTAGAAGCCGCCGAAGTTTTAGTTCGTTGGCAACACCCTGAAAAGGGTTTGTTAGCACCAGGGCAGTTTTTTGCTGATATTGAAGCGCTTAATTTATTTAGTGAGTTAGATAATTATGTACTTGAAAAAACCTGTCAAACAATTGAAAAATGGTATAAAAAATATAATCGACGAGTCCCTTTAGCCATAAATATTACGGCAGATGAGTTTCAAAACTCTAACTTTATTCGAAATATTCAAACTCTCCTTAAAAAATATGCTATTCCGCCTATTTATCTTGAATTAGAAATTACAGAGAATGTGGTTATAACGGATATTGAGTTAGTAATGAAAACCATCATAGAGTTACAAAATATGGGCATTAAAGTGTCGATTGATGATTTTGGTACAGGATACTCATCATTGGCATATTTAAGAAGGTTACCGATTGATAAAATAAAAATTGATCGGAGCTTTATTCAAGAAGTTGCCTCTAACGATTCAGACTTAACCATAGTGAAAACTATGATTGAACTTTCACATGGCTTAGGTAAGCGTGTTCTGGCAGAAGGCGTTGAGACAAAAGAGCAGTTACAATTATTGCGTAATATTGGCTGTGATGCGGTTCAGGGCTATTTTATTAGCAAACCAATAAGTGAAGAAGCGTTTACTAAATACTTTAGACGGAAATAACTCAGCATGAATTTAGTGACGATATATGATGCTATTAATTGCATCATATAGCTGATGTTATTTAACTTCTTTAATCTCTATCATTGCCTCTCGGCTATTACTTACGGTACTTGTACTGGCAAGGTAACGCTGCCAACGTTGTTGATATTCAGCCGCTAATAGTAATAAATAATCGTCGTGATATATATTGCTGTGTCCATCATCAAAAATGAATCGGTAGCCATGCTTGCCCACCGATTCAATTTCTAGTAATTGTACTTGTTTCTTATGATAGACCTTAGGTGTTTCGCCTGTGGCTTTACCTTTGTCGTCAGTTGGAGCAAACACACGTAAATATTCGATATTCAAATCAATAGTTTTATGGCTTTCTTGTTTATCATTTTCAAAAAAAACAGATAAAACCGATGCAGCCTTATTGATAATGAAGCGGCTTATATTACTCATGTTTAACTCCTGATACTAACCGCTAATTATAAAATAAAGCGGCTAAGATCTTCATCTTTAATTAAGTCAGATAAGATATTAGCAACAAAATCAGCATCGATGAGGATCGTTTCACCTGCACGGTCATTCGCGGTAAACGAAAGCTCTTCTATTAAGCGCTCCATCATAGTATGTAAGCGACGCGCACCAATATTTTCAGTACTTTCGTTTACTTGCCATGCTGCATTCGCAATAGCTTGAATACCATCTTTGCTAAATGAAATATCAACGCCTTCAGTCGCTAACAAGGCAATATATTGCTCTGTCAGTGAAGCGTTAGGTTCGGTTAATATCCTGACAAAATCATCAGTGGTCAACGCTTTTAATTCAACACGAATCGGCAATCGGCCTTGTAGCTCTGGGATCAAGTCAGATGGCTTTGACATTTGAAATGCGCCTGAAGCAATAAAGAGGATGTGGTCAGTTTTAACCATGCCATGTTTAGTGCTAACGGTAGAGCCTTCAATTAATGGTAGTAAGTCGCGTTGCACACCTTCTCTTGAAACATCAGGGCCTGAGCTGTCACCGCGTTTACAAATTTTATCTATTTCATCAATAAATACGATGCCGTTTTGTTCAACTTGATATATCGCTTTTTCTTTGATGTCGTCTTGGTTAACAATTTTAGCGGCTTCTTCTTCCTGCAATGCTTTGAAAGCGTCTTTTATTTTTAACTTACGCTTTTTCGTTTTTTCACTCGACATGTTTTGGAACATGCTTTGCAACTGCGAGGTCATGTCTTCCATGCCCGGAGGTGCCATGATTTCAACACCCATTTGTGGTGCCGCTAAATCAAGTTCAATTTCTTTATCGTCAAGTTGGCCTTCACGTAATTTTTTACGAAATACTTGGCGAGTAGAGCTATTATCTGGCTGTTCGTCATTACCAAAGCCATCACGTGCTGATGGTAATAAAACATCTAATATACGCTCTTCAGCAGCTTCTTCGGCTAAGTGCTTAACACGCGTCATTTCTTGTTCTTTGGTCATTTTAATAGCCATGTCAGCAAGGTCGCGAATTATCGTTTCAACCTCTTTACCAACATAACCTACTTCTGTGAACTTAGTCGCTTCAACTTTAATAAAAGGGGCGTTGGCTAACTTGGCTAAACGTCTAGCAATTTCTGTTTTTCCGACACCTGTAGGACCAATCATCAGAATGTTTTTAGGGGTAACTTCATCGCGCAACTCTTCATTAAGTTGCATTCTACGCCAGCGGTTTCTTAACGCTATAGCGACAGCTCTTTTGGCGTCCGCTTGACCAACAATGTGGCTATCGAGTTCGTGAACTATTTCACGTGGTGTCATATTCGACATATTAATTCCTTACAAATTGGCGGTTAAAGTTCATCAATCACGTGTTGCTGATTGGTAAATACACAAATGTCACCGGCAATTTTTAATGATTTTTCAACAATTTCTTTCGCAGAAAGTTCGGTGTTTTCTAGTAGTGCTGTTGCAGCCGATTGTGCAAAGTTACCACCACTACCGATAGCAATTAGATCATGCTCAGGTTGCACTACATCGCCATTACCTGTGATGATCAGCGAGGCTGTTTCATCGGCAACCGCTAACAAAGCTTCAAGTTTGCGCAGTGCACGATCGCTGCGCCAATCTTTTGCAAGCTCAACCGCCGCTTTCGTTAAATGGCCTTGGTGCATTTCTAACTTGCTTTCAAAACGTTCAAATAAAGTAAAGGCATCAGCTGTGCCGCCAGCAAAACCGGCCAGTACTTTGCCATTGTATAAGCGGCGTACTTTACGCGCATTGCCTTTCATTACAGTGTTGCCAAGGGAAACTTGACCATCACCACCTATGGCAACTTTGCCATTACGTCTGACAGAAACAATAGTAGTCACAATTAACCTCTTACATATTACCAACTGAGATAGTCGGCTTGTCTAATGTAGATTAGATAAGGGGTAGCTTGAGCTTTTTCAAGGGAGCAGCGATGATTAATAACCAGCGAGTAGTTTAATCGCTTGTTCGCTAGCCGTTTTAAGTGGCTAGTTAGATGTTAATACGCTGAGTTTTTAAGGTCGCTTGATGAAGGTATATTATAAGATTGATTTGTTGGCATAAATGCCTAATTACACTTGCCTGAATGTATATATTATATTGAGGTATGAGCAGCCAAAGATTATCAGCTGCACAGGAGGTATTCATATTGGTAGATTGTTAAGCTTTATTAATCCCAGCCCCATATTTTACAGCCATGTACTGAGTTATTTTTTAATTTGTGTTTATCTTTTTCTGCTTCACGCTTCTTCGTATAAGGACCTAAGTAAACTTTATACCAGACCGATGAGGTGCCCGTTGCTTTACTGACTTGCGCCTCTAAACCTGTAAAAGCGATTTTTGCTTTTAATGATTCAGCTTGTTTACGAGTTCTAAACGAACCACATTGCATTTTATAAGGACCTCTTTGGGTAACTTCATATTCACCCACTTCAACTTGTTTGCTTTTTAGGTCGTCAACGTATGTCCATTTTTCTTCCGGAAGTTCAGGGAGTTCTGCTGCTTTTTTCTTAGCCTTAATGACTTTAGGTTCAATAACGGTTTCAGGTTGTTTGTCTTTAATACTCCACAACATATAGCTAAAGCTAGGTATAGCTATAATGAGAAATGCTGTAATGAGCTTCAATTTCGTTGAAAGTCCCTGAGGCGGTTGCTCATTTTTTTTATAAGGACTTTGCTTTTTATTTTTTGCTCGCGAGCGGGAAACGTAATCTTGATGTGCCATGGAAAATAAATACCTGAAGACTTTCGCCAATTCTAACCAACTGGTAAAGAAATAACACCCATTGAGTTGATTAACTTGTAAATAAACTTTTCTCAGACTTCGCGAATTACCAACTCAAGTCGACAGGATCGATATCAATTGACCATCTCACTTTTGATTGCCATTCATTATTTGCACTTTGATGAATAAGTTTAAAGACCGCCTGATGCAGCTGTTTTCGTGATTTTGCTTGCAAAATTAAGTGAAAACGAAATTTACCGGCCTTTTTTTCCATTGCTGCAGGAACAGGACCCGCAAACTGACAGCCTTCAAAAGGCATTTCTGTCATGGCGCGTAAAAACTTTTCTGGATAAGAAGGGTAGTTAGCGTCGGCGCGAAATAAAGCTTGAAAACTAAATGGTGGCAATAAGGCTTGTTGGCGCTCTATCAATGCTTGTTTAGCAAAATGTTGATAACCATTGTTGACTAAATCTTGTAATAAAGGATGTTCAGGGAAATTACTTTGCACCATTACTCGACCCGGTTTACTTGCTCTACCGGCTCGTCCTGATACCTGAACAAGTAATTGCGCCATATGCTCTGCTGCGCGAAAGTCATAACTAAAAAGTGCACCGTCTACATCAAGTACCGCTACTAAGGTGACATCTGGAAAATGATGACCTTTGGCTAACATTTGCGTACCAATTAATAGTTGGTGTTCTTTATTACTCACTTCGGTTAAGAGTTTAGCTAATGCGCCTTTTTTACGCGTGCTATCTCGGTCGATTCTTACGGTAGAGTAATCAGGAAAAAGGCTGCTAATTTTTTCTTCTAATTGCTCTGTACCTTGGCCAATTGGTTTAATACGTACGCTTCCACAGCTTGGGCATTGAGGAGGTATGCGCTTTTGGCTGCCACAATGATGGCAAATGAGTAATCCTTGCCCTTGATGAAGCGTGTAAGGTTTATTGCAGCGCTGACAATCTGCTACCCAATGGCATTCTTGACAATTAATTGCTGGAGCATAACCGCGACGATTAAGAAAAATTAAGGCTTGCTCGCCACGGGCAAGGGTGTTTTTAATGGCTTGCTTTAAGGTACCAGAAAGCCCATGTTCCATTTGTTGCTGTGCAACATCGATAAGGGTTATTTTAGCCGTTGAGGCATTACCAGCACGTTTGCGCAATTGATGATAATGGTATTTTCCCGTTAAGGCATTTTGTAGCGATTCAAAACTTGGTGTTGCTGTGCCTAATATAATAGGGATATCAAGTTGTCTGGCTCTTAGTATGGCAATGTCGCGAGCATGATAGCGAAAACTGTCTTGTTGTTTGAATGAGGCGTCGTGCTCTTCATCAACAATAATAAGACCTAGATCATGTAGCGGTGTGAATATAGCTGAACGTGTACCAATTACAATCGCTGCTGTACCGCGCTGAGCTTCTAACCAAGTTTGTAAACGCTCTTTGTCGTTTAACCCCGAGTGATGCAAGCTAATAGGTACATTAAAACGTTGTTCGAAACGGCTTAGGGTTTGTGGTGTAAGCCCTATTTCAGGCACTAAGACTAGCACTTGCTGACTATTTGCTAATATTTGTTCAATAGCCTGTAAATATACTTCTGTTTTACCACTGCCGGTTATACCGTCGACTAAGTGACAAGAAAACTGCGATTGCATTTCTTTTACGGTAGCAACAATAATGGCTTGCTCGGGGGATAATGCGAGCTTATTTTCTTGTTGTAATGCTTGATCTTGCCACTTAAATTGAGAAACTGTTCGGGTTTTACTGTAAATAAATTGTTTTTTCTCTAAAGCGTTGAGCTGTGCTTTATTAAAGCCAAGCGTTAATAACTCTGACCATGTCATGCCATGGTGTTGCTTAAGCATAGTTAATAATTCAGCTTGTTTGGGTGAGCGTTTAGCTGTGGTTGCTTGCTCTTCTTCGCTTAAATCTGCTTTTGTTAACCAAATTTGGGGTAATTCAACGTCAGGTTGCTTTATTTGTCTCAACAGCACGGGTAATGCTTGTTGGAATACATCACCAATCGGGTGATGGTAATAGTCGCTGCAGCGCTGAATAAAATTAAGTAGTGTGGGTGAAAAATTAAAACTATCACTGACTCTGCTCAATACAGACTTTATTTTTTCTGGCGCATATTCTGTGCTTTCATCTATCGACAAAACTATGGCGATCACTTGGCGAGAGCCAAAAGGCACAATTACACGTTCGCCTAATGTGATAGTTTTAGTATTTAATTCGGCAGGTACTTTGTAAGTAAACAACTGGCGCATAGGCACCGGTATTGCAACTTGCACATAAATGTCTGTAGAAGGTATTGCCAAAAATACTGCCATATTGAAACCAAATGTTGTGCTTATTCTACTGCTAAATGACGCAATGCCAAGCTACAAAATGAAGCTATTTTTGTTTTAATGTAATAATGTTAAAAAGTGCCTACTTTTTTAGCGATTTTTATTGCTATAGCGATAATGATCCTATAACATTCGCCTCCATTATTTTTAACTCGTATGGTGCTTGGCAGCAATAATGACTGATCAAGTGGCGATACGGCCTTAACAGAGGTTTCCCATGAAAGACGGTATTCATCCAAATTATGTAGAGTTCAAGGCAACTTGTTCTTGTGGTAACGTTATTACAACTCGTTCAACTGTAGGTAAAGACTTACATTTAGACGTATGTTCAGAATGTCACCCATTCTACACTGGTAAGCAAAAAGCTGCTGAGACTGGTGGTCGTGTTGATAAATTCAACAAGCGTTTTGGTGCTCTTAGCAAGAAGTAATTCTGCTAATATACCAGATGAAAAAAGCACCTTTGGTGCTTTTTTTTTGCCAAAAATTAAGTTCCTACCTGCTAATAATATGCTCATATTTATGAGTATGATTGTATTTTTAATGCATCACCGCACTTGCTTTTGTTTTTCGTTATTTTATTTTTACTTTTTTTTAAACCCTTTTGCGGCATACTGCATCTAACTTAATAATGATGAAATACGTCGAGAATTTACTTTTTGGATAAGTTGAAAATTATTGATGCCAATGAATGTTTTAGCCCAGATCTGGAGCCGCAATGGATCGCGCAAGCTCAGCAAGGAGATCAGCAAGCATTTCATCATCTCTATAAAAACTACCACCGGCGTATTTATGCGTTGTGCTGGCGTATGCTAGCCGACAAAGACAGCGCTGAAGATGTTTGTCAGGAAGTTTTTGTACAATTGTGGCAAAAAATCAGTAATTTTCGTGGTGAAAGTAAGTTTTCAACTTGGTTACATAGTGTCGCCACAAATATTGTTTTAGGACATATTCGTAAGAATAAAAGCTGGATACAACGTGTTTTTAGTATTGAAGATCAAACTATTGAAGTTGCTACAGTTGAAATGCCAGATTGTTCAAACTTAGATAAAAAAATTCAAACATTACCTGAACGAGCACGGCTGGTTTTTGTTTTATTTGCTATTGAGGGTTATCGTCATGAAGAAATTGCCAATATGTTAGGCATGGCGGTGGGCACCAGTAAAGCCCAATACCATAGAGCTAGAGGCTTATTACGCGAGTCGTTAAGTGAGTAAATGATGAAAGAAACGATGAATGTTAATAATAATACGGAACAACGCTTACAAGAAGCGATTTCACAGCTTCCCAAAGAAATAACGCCTGAGCGTGATTTATGGTCTGGTATCGACAAAGCAATTAACCAAAAAGTAACCACAACAAATAATCATAGCAAGCGCAAAACCTTTATGCCTGTTGCATGGGCCGCTTCTGTAGTTGCTGCGGTATTGCTCACTTGGGTTACAATAAGCCCTGAGCCTTTGACAAGTATGCCATCGGTAAACTTAGTTGCTGCAATGCAACAAGACTTTGAACAACAAAAACAAAGTATGTTGGTGAGTTTTGGTACACCAGATATTAGGCAGTTGCCGGTGGCAATGCAGGCCGAATTAGTTAAGCTAAGCTCTGCGCAAAAAACGATTAGCAAAGCCTTAGCAGATGATCCTAATAATAGTGATTTATTAAATTTATTACGTTGGACACAGCAGCAAGAGTTAGATTTGCTGACACAATTATATAGCCCCCAGTGGCAAAAAATTTAGTCGTTATTAGACTCGATATAAGAGGTTAACATGAAAAGCTTACGTAATTTTTTACCCCTTTTGCTGTTGATGACGGCAATACCTAGTGTGGCTGGCGAACGTGTCGATGAGTCAATGTTGTTAGGCAATATTACCAATGTCAGTATTGAAAATTTACGCGGTGAAGTAACGGTTATAGGTAACAGTGGCGATACGGTTTCAGTTTCGGGTGAGTTAGACAATAAAGCTGAAGGCTTAACGTTTGAAAAGTCAGGCTCGCGTATCATTATTAAAGTTGAAATACCAAACAACAGTCATAGTGGATGGGGCGTTGAAGGTTCAGATCTTACTATCGTAATGCCTAAACATGTACGTGTTAGCTTTAAAGGCGTATCTTCAAATATTAATATTAGCCACTTTACTCATGGCAGTGAAATACAAACTGTTAGTGGTGATATTAATGCTAAAGATCTTATGCAACAGATCGAGTTAGCAACGGTCAGTGGCAATATCGAAAGTACAAACTTATCAGGAAAATTACGTTTGTCATCGGTAAGTGGCGACATTCATGATCGAAACTCGTCTGGGCGAGCACTTTTTAAAACGGTGAGCGGCAACTTAACCTCAAGTTCTACAGCTAATGAAGTATCGGCTAATTCAGTGTCGGGTGACATTGAATTAAAACTCGCAAAAGTTGACGAATTAATTGTTTCAACGGTGAGCGGAGAATTTGAAAGCCAATTATCATTAAATGAAAATGGCTTGGTGAAAATGTCGAGTGTCAGTGGTGATTTAATGGTCGACTTTAAAAATGAAGTACAAGCGAGTTTTAATTTAAAAACTAATGCCGGGGGAAACATTGTCAATGGC
>TARA_R110000765_G_scaffold61679_1_pt1 | contig 36629 bp, 35 predicted proteins | sample TARA_R110000765 | Tara Oceans TARA_R110000765 (sample SAMEA4398168) | marine metagenome | biome: Polar Biome; feature: [MES] marine water layer (ENVO:01000295) within the mesopelagic zone...; material: water (ENVO:00002006), including particulate matter (ENVO:01000060) such as...... | reverse complement strand
CGTCTGCACGATGTCGTCAAGGACGACCTCGAGCGCGGTGGTGAACGATCGCTGACCGGCGTCCAGGCCCTGCTGATCTATGAGATTGGCGATGACGAAGCTCCGGCTTCGGTCCTTCGGGCCCGCGGTGCCTTTGCCGGCACGAGCCTGTCATACAACGTCAAGAAACTTCAGGAGGGCGGCTACCTGATCCAGACGCGCTCTGAAGACGACAAGCGCACAGTGACACTTCGCCTGACCGAGCGTGGCCTCAAGGTGCGTGACCGTGTCGCCAACCTGTTCGAAAAGCAGGCAACGGCCCTGGAGCCGACAGCCAGCGTGCGTCACGACGACCTGTCGCAACTGAACAAGACCATTTCGCGCCTTGAGCGCTTCTGGTCCGACCAGATCCGCTTCCGCCTCTAAGCGGATTACGCGCTCTATCGCGTTTCCTGAAAAGCCCTCGTCGATACGGCGGGGGCTTTTTCTTGACTGAAAGTCAGTGAACCCGCTTGACCTGAACCAAGGTTGAGGCCCGATACGTCATGCTTCGATACTTCAAGGAGCAGACATGACCATTGAACACGCCAAGATCCGGATTGCCCGACCCACTGATAATCTCGACGCCCTGTTGCCGTTCTATCGCGATGGACTGGGCTTCAATGTTCTCTACGAGTTTGGCGGTCATGGATATTTCGATGGCATCATGCTTGGCCATCCGGGCGCGCCCTATCACATTGAGTTCACCAAGGCGCACGGGCACACAGCCGGACGTGCGCCGACAGAAGACAATCTTCTGGTATTTTACCTGCCGGAGCCGGACCGGTTCGAGGCAGCGGTGCAGCGCATGCGTAGGGCAGGATTCAGCCCCGCGACCGCCTTCAATGCCTATTGGGATGTGAAGGGCGTGACATTCGAAGACCCTGACGGATATCGCGTTGTCCTGCAGAACGCGGCCTGGGCAGTCTGAAGGAACATTTTTCGGCCGCGCAATGATGGCGGATTCTATGTGCGCGGCCTTGTCTCGGCCGAAACGCTGGATGGACTCGATGGCATGCGGGCCGACACATACGGCGAATATGGACTGACAGATCGCCTGACGCTGACGGGCAAGACCGAAGCTGTGTTCTACGAAGATAGTATCGGTGAGATCGACCGGCAATCTTACCGCGTGTCGCTGCGCCGGCAGTTGTGGTCCCGCAAGGGATTCACCTTGGGAGCGGAAGCCGCAGCCGTTTACGGCAATGCAATTGTGGGTACATTCGATTGTGACGAATAGGGCGGCGAGGCGCGCGTCAGTGGCGGTTATTCCGGCGTTCGCAGGTCGCTGGGCAATTACCTGTTCACCGACATTGCCATGATCAGCCATCAGGATGGCTGTCTGCGCCAGAGGGCGGAGTTCGGCTACGGGGCTGACATTTCAGACCGTATCTTTGTGACACAGCAAGTCTGGCTGGAGCGCAGCAATTACAGCGCAGACTCAAACAAGTTCGAAAGCCAGGTCGGCTATCATTTCGGCCATTTCGACGTGTCGGTCGGCTATCGCGAGGATTTCGGCGGGGCCTATGAGGAAAACGCCTTTCTCATCGCCCTGACGACGCGCCGCTAGGGTGCGGGAGTTTCTTCGGCGGCCGGTGCAGAATAGCCCGATTCCACCATCAAGTAGGCGATCAGGCCCAACCGGTCTTCCGGCTTGCGTACACCTGCAAAGCTCATCCGGTTGCCAGGCAGGAAGGCGCGCGGATTGGTCAGCCATTCATCGAGGTGGACAGGCTCCCAGATGAAGTCGGCGTCCGTCAGTGCGTCGGAGTAGGCAAAGCCTTCCAGCGATCCGGCTTCGCGGCCAAACAGGCCATGCAGGTTTGGACCGACCAGGTTGCCGGCGCCTTCGGCTGTGAGGTGGCATGAGACGCACAATTTGAACGTGCGCTTGCCCCGGGCGTAATCGGCGGTGTTGTAGGGGGCGGGCAGGTTGGCGAACTCGGCGCTGGGTTCGCCAGCGGGTACGGCAGCCGGCGCAGCGACAGGCGTCGCGGTGGGCGCGGCCTGCGTGGTGGTGGTTGCGGCAGGTGCGCTCGGAGTCTCGGCTTCGGTCCCTGATCCACCGCACGCGGTCAGGAGGGCGATGGCGGAAAATGCGGCGGCAGACTTGAGTAGTGACGACATGGCGCAAGTGTCCTTTTGGTATGGCTCTGAGGCCAGTGTGTGCCTTTGCCGGGAGTGTTGCAACCATGCGGCCTCGCGACACTTTGCGCGACTGATGCTGTGCGGGACAAAGCGTGCTGGCTGGTTTATTGTTGTCCCATGCCTGATTCCGTTCGTCCCAAGCCCCAGATTCGCCGATTGCCGCCCGATGTGGTCAACCGCATAGCGGCTGGCGAAGTCGTGGAACGGCCCGCGGCAGCCGTGAAGGAACTGGTAGAGAATGCGCTGGACGCCGGAGCGACACGCGTGTCGGTTTCGATTGAGGAAGGCGGCCTGAAGCGCATCACCATCGAGGATGACGGATGCGGCATGTCGGCGGATGACCTGCTGGTGGCGCTGGAGCGTCATGCGACGTCCAAGCTGGCGCCGGGCACCGACGGGCGGGTTGACCTGCTGAACATTCACACGATGGGCTTTCGCGGCGAAGCCCTGCCGTCGATTGCATCGGTCAGCCGGATGACGCTGACCTCGCGGGCGGCGGGCGAGGATGCCGCTGACGTGTTTATCGAAGCGGGACGGATCGAGGGACCGAGACCGGCCGCCTTTACGGGACGCGGCGAGACCGGCACGCGCCTTGAAGTGCGCGACCTGTTCTTCGCGACGCCTGCGCGGCTGAAATTCATGAAGGGCGAACGCTCCGAGACGATGGCCGTATCCGATGTGGTCAAGCGGCTTGCTATGGCCAACCCGACCGTGGCATTCAGCCTGGAAAGCAATGGTCGCAACCTGTTCCGTCATGCCGCCGAACCGGAGGGCGAGGACGGGCAACTGGCGCGCCTTGGCGCGATCATGGGGCGGGAGTTCCGCGACAATGCGGTGGCGATAGATGCCGAACGCGAAGGTGTGCGGCTGAAGGGCTTTGCAGGCCTGCCGACACTGAACCGCGGCAATGCGCAGATGCAGTTCATGTTCGTCAACGGGCGCCCCGTGAAGGACCGGATGCTGAACGGAGTCATCCGGGCCGCTTATCAGGATTTCCTGGCGCGTGACCGCCATCCGATGGCGGCACTGTTTGTCGAGCTGGACCCAGAATATGTCGACGTGAATGTGCACCCGGCCAAGACGGAAGTGCGCTTTCGTGATGCCGGGAATGTACGGGGGCTGATGATCGGGGCGCTTCGCCATTCACTGGCTGCAGCGGGGCACCGTGCCTCGACAACTGTGGCGGGGTTTGCGCTGGGCCGGGCCAAGCCCGAAGCGCCGATGCCGACGGGCGCCCTGTTCCAGTCGCGTCCGCCTTCGGGCGGCTATGCCCATCAGGCCCCTGCGCCATCCTATCCGCCCTCAGCGTTCGCCGAGGCTGCACCGCGTCCCTATGATCACGATGATGCGCCGACAGCGCGGGTGGAAGCCGTGCCCGAGATCGCGCAGGGCAGTTTTCCGCTGGGCGTGGCCCGGGCGCAATTGCACGAGACCTATGTCGTGGCGCAGACGGCGGATGGCATCGTGATTGTTGACCAGCACGCGGCGCACGAACGGCTCGTCTACGAAGACATGAAACGCCAGATGGCGGCCGGTGGCGTGAAGCGTCAGGCATTGCTGATCCCCGATGTGGTGGAACTGACCGAGGATGAAGCCGCGCGCATACTGGAACGCGCTGACGAGCTGGCCGAACTCGGGCTGGAAATTGAAGCGTTCGGGGCTGGCGCGGTATGCGTACGCGCGACACCGGCCTTGTTTGGCGAAATGGATGCGATTGGCCTGATCCGCGACCTGGCGGATGATTTCGCCGAATATGATGCCGGACTGGCGCTGAAGGAACGGTTCGAGGAAGTGATGGGCAACATGGCCTGCCGCGGCTCCGTGCGGGCCGGTCGGCGGCTGAACAGCGACGAGATGAATGCGCTGCTCCGCCAGATGGAGGCGACCCCCCATTCCGGCCAGTGCAATCATGGCCGCCCGACCTATGTCGAACTCAAGCTGGCGGATGTCGAGCGACTGTTCGGGCGTCGCTGACCGGCCAGGGCTTGGGCGGCGGCGGTCATGCGAATGTTGGCCTTGGGGAACGTCTTGCCACAGCTGGCGCTGACATGGTTTTGTCCTCGCTCAAGGATACCTGCCGGACATTCGGTGGGCAGTGACACATCAGGGCGGGCAGAATGAAAGCGGCTGAGGCTATCAATATTGACGACTTACGGACACTGGCCCGCAAACGCCTGCCGCGCATGGTGTTCGACTATATCGATGGCGGCTCTGACGATGAGCTGACTCTCAGGCGGTCGGTGGACCGTTTCTCCGACTATGAGTGGGTGTGGAAATCCTTGGTTGATGTATCGACCGTTCGCACGCAAACGCGGCTATTCGGGCAGCCGAGTTCCCAGCCTTTCTTTGTGTCACCGACTGCGGCGTCGCGCCTGTTTCATCCGATGCGGGGCGAGCTGGCAACCGCGCGCGCAGCCGAAGCGGCGGGCGTGCCTTATTCCGTGTCGACGCTGGCCAGTCACTCGATCGAAGATATCGCAAAGGCCGCGCCGACCATCCCCAAATTCATTCAGGTCTATGTCTGGAAGGACCGGGGTCTGGTGCGTGACTTTCTCGCGCGTGCCAAGGCGGCGGGATATGTCGGCTGTATACTGACGGCGGATGCCGTGATTGCCGGGCATCGAGAGCGCGACCCACGCAACGGGTTTTCCATTCCGCCATCTGTGAATTTCAAGACGGCGACGCAGGCGTTGGCGCGTCCCGGATACCTGCTCGATCTTGCCCGCTCACCCGAAATCGGGCCGGCGAACTTTCAGGGTGTGGACACGGAAGGTCGGGACGTGATGGGCGTGATCAACGACCTGTTCGATCGGACGATGACCTGGAAAGATGCCGAATGGATGGCGCAGGAATGGGGCGGGCCTTTTGCCGTTAAAGGCATCAGCACAGCAGACGATGCACGTCGGGCCGTTGATTCCGGTGCAAGCGCTGTATGGCTGTCCAATCATGGGGGGCGGCAGATCGATACGTCTGTTCCGGTTGTGGATTTGGTGCCTGAAGTGCGCGCGGCGGTGACGGAAAAGATCGAGGTGATTGCCGATGGTGGCGTGCGGCGGGGTAGCCATGTGTTGAAGCTGATCGCACGGGGCGCCACCAGCGTGGCGCTGGGGCGGGCCTGCCTTTACGGGCTGGCGGCAGGCGGCGAGGTGGGTGTCACGCGGGCGCTCGACATTCTTGGTGCTGACGTTGCACGCCTGCTGGCACTTTTGGGCGTGCCTGATGTGAACGACCTTGACCAGAGCCTGCTGCGGCTCCGGTCAAAGTAATGGGCGATGCGTCTACGATCAGCCGAGGAAGCCGATATTTTTCTCGCTGAAATTGGCGAGATTTGGCAAGGCCGCCGCGAGTTCACCTGAGTCCAGCCCGAACCATGAGCCGAGCGTTGCTGCGTATTGTTCGACTGACACTTTGGGAATGAGGCGTCCGTGGGTGGAGGTGTAGCTCTCGCCGGACAGGTCGGGCGACGGGATGTCACCATAGATCTGCTTGCCGACAACAGAGCCGCCGGTGACGATGTGGTGACCGCCCCAGCCATGATCGGTGCCATCTCCATTGTCGATCGAGGTGCGCCCGAATTCCGACATGGTGAACAGCGCCACGTCGTTCCATGTGCCCATCGCCATCATGGCTGTGCGGAAGGCACCGATGGCCTGGGACAGCTGCGAGTGAAGCTCGGGCAGTGCGCCGGTCTGGTCGCTATGCGTGTCGAAGCCGCCCATGAAGACGTAGAAGACCTGACGATTGGAATTTGTCGCATTGCGAATATTGACCGTATTGGCCACGGCCTTGAGCTGTGATCCGATCGACGTTTCGGGAAACTCCGTACTCACGGCGGGTGCAGAACCCAGCGCGGTGTCATAAGCCTTGTTGTTTATGATGCTGTTGCCTGACTGGCGGGCATAGTCGCGCGCAAACAGGTTGGTCTCTCCATAGCCCGTCTTGGACACGTAATCATCGAGCAGGTTTCGCGCCGTATCGATTTCGGATCCGCCACCCAGAATGTAATCCTCGTCGACAAGGCTGACCGTTTGGCCACCGCCAGCGCTGGCCGTGAATTGTCGGCCTTCGCGGCCGGACAGGAACACATCATTCGGGCCCGTCGAAACCATGGCATAGAGCGGATTCATCGAAGAGTTTGCGCGGATGGCCGCGTCGGCAAAGCTGCCGCCCCAGCCATATTGCGCGCCTTCAACGCCAAGCGACATCCAGGTGGATTGCTGGTCATTGTGCGAGAACAGGCGGGGGGGAAGCGCGGCGCTGTTGGAGGCGATGCTGGAGCGTGTCGTTGGCTCGATCAATGGGCCGACGTTTCCGACCACGGCGAGATCACCGGCCTCGAACATGTCCCGGAGTTCGGTCAATTGTTCTGGCATGCCGAACCGGCGCGATCCGAAGCTGGCAGCATTGTTCGGGTTGAGCGGCAAAAGATTGGCGATGTCACGCGAAGATGTGCCGGATCCGACGCCATAGGCGCCCCAGAGTCCAGGGCGCACGTTCCGCAATTGGTCATGTGAAGCCACGTCAACCGGAATGATCGTGTCCGCGTGGTCCATGCCACCCTTGAGGAAGATACAGACCAGCGCCTTGTAGCCTGACGTGTTGGCAGCGAATGCCTTGCCGCTTGCCAGCGTACTGAGAACGCCTGAGCCTGCGAGAAAGCTGGTCGCAGCCCCGGCGCGGAGGAATTTGCGTCGATTCATGTTAGCCATTCTGGTTATCCCTGAATCTGGAATTAGCGTTGGATTGCATAGGCGGGAGAGCTGATCGTCATGAAGGCCGCGAGTTGAACGCGTCGTTCAAGATCCGCCTGAGATGACGACGGTAGTGCCGTGACCGCCTCAAGAATGTCAGCCTTCACTTCAGCCGTCATCGTGTTGCCGGTCATGACCAGGTCGAGATAATCGACCAGGGCCGATGGGTCGTCGGCGAGGGCGATTTCCCTCGTATAGTCGGGTGTAAAACTGACGCCGCCATTTGTGGTGGGCGAGTCGTCAAATATGAAGCGGGTCAGCATGTTCATGTAACCGACGATGGAGCCCTCGTTGACGATCTGGAATTCCGGTGCGGTCAGCCCAAGTGCCCCGGTTTCCGTGCCCGGAGCAACGTAGCCCGGGCGATAGAAATTGAAGACAGATGGCGAATGGATCGGCTGCTGGCCAAGGCTTTCCACGGGGCTGGACGCAACCCGCAAGAGATATTCCTCGTTGGAATTGATGTCCTGCACATCGAACGCGCGAACCCAGTTGATGAATTTGAGGACCGGCTCGCGGATCTTTCCGTTCTGTGTGTCCGTGAGGGCGCTGCTGCCATGAACCGAGCGATCCAGCAAAACGGCGGCGATGGTGGCTTCCAGATCGCCGCGTTCGCCGGTTCCGAACACGGTGCCATTGTTGGCCGTGTAGATGCCAGCGTCAAAGACATCGGCAACGCGCTTTACGTAATCAGGGCTGGGTGAGCTGGCCGTGAAGCGCTGGATCAACTGGCGTGAGATGAAAGGGGCGACATTGGGATGTTCAAAGATCGTGTCGAGCGCGATCCGTACACTTTCATCTCCGCCCGTGTTGGGGGGGATGACCGTTCCCAGGAACCGCTTTTCCAGTCCCGAGTGGAATTCGTCGAAAACAACAAGACGCTTGTCATTATCGTCTTCGACCCCGCTGTAGAATGAGGCGCCGGGCCAGCTAAATCCGGTAAACACGCGGGCGAGGCCTTCGACATCATCATTGTTGAAGGTTTCGACCTGCTGGCCATTGGTCAGCTTGGGCGTTCCGTCCTGATTGAGCTCAATCACGCCGATGGAAAACAGCTGCATGATCTCGCGGGCATAGTTCTCGTCCGGCATGCGCCCGGTCGCCGGGTCTCCCGGTTCGTTGCGCCAGTAAGTCAGGTAACGCGACATGGCGCTGGAATAGGTGACATCTTCAAGCAGGTCGCGATAGTTTCCGAATGCATTGCTGGAAAGTACATCCAGAAAATAGCCAACTTGGGGAGTCTGGCCGTACATGTCGATATCGGAAATGACGAACAATTGGGAAAGTGCGAACACCATTCGTGTACGCAGCTGATCGTTCGCGCCGATCATGTTGTCCCAGAACAGGCCCCGATGACGGACATCATCAATGTTCACGCCGGAACTCTGTAGCGCAAGCAGGGGCTGCAGATATTGCGTGGCTGGCTTGCCGACCTCGGCCTTGACCCAGTTCTCCACGTCCGCTCCGACCAGGGCCTGAATATCTTCCAGGTCACCCCCAAACGTGCCGCGTGCCAAGACACGCTGGGCTTCGGCCTCATCGTCGACCCGCGTTTCGTATGGACCCGAAGGCGGCGGAGGAGAGGGTGGTGGCGGAGGAGGAGGAGGCGACCCCGGCGGGGAACCCGGAACCGTGATACCTCCACCGGTGCCACCATCACCGCCGCCACCGCCGCATGCGGTCATTGCGCTGGCCAGGACAAAACTGGCCGCGATGGTCTGCACGTGCTTGCGCGCCGACTTGCTCATTGGACTACCCTCTACACTGATGGTGCCTGTATTACTGTTTCCGGGAACTGAGTGAACTGAAGGATTGGTTAGAATCCCCTGTCATCATTGGGTTTTGATGACATTTCGTCCATGCCCGGTTTGGCATTCGCGGGGTCATTGCCCCATCCCTGCCAAGTAGTGCAACAGTTAATTTCATCAAAATTATAATGATAACAGCGCGTGGCGTGGGGTTTCTTCGAAATACGAAGTTCTGGCTGTGCAGTAATCATTGCGGTTCCTGTGGCGATGACCGGACAATCATTAATTTTACACAGGGTTGTTTTTAAAGCGGTACTGCCTGACTTTGGAGCATGTTTCAGCGCATTGGCCCGCGGCCGGGAACTTAGTCTTTGTCTTCTTTTGCCTGGTTCTTTCGCCTGCGTTTGAATGCATCGGCCTTGCCGGACGCCACCCATTTGAAGATATGCCACGCTTCGAAAAGCGTCATCCGGGGCGCGGGTGCGAGCGTACCGATCTTTTCCTTTGCCGCTACACGGGGGCGCCGGCGTTTGCGCGAGCGGCGCTTCTTGCCAATCGGTTCTGCAGGTGTGGGCAGTAAAACCGCAGGTTCCTGTTCGTCCGTATACTCCACTTGTGCGGGTACGTCGCCTGCAGCGAATTCGTCGTCGAGATTGTGCAGCAGGTGCTCGTCGGAAAAGTCGATGGCCAGTTCGACCCAAAGCGGCAGGTGGTCTGACATCTGCCATGTCAGCCAGCGTTTGGAATAATAGTCCTTGTCCTTCCCGCGATCCTTCGGGGCGCCACTCCCATCAAGGTCGCGGTGGCGCGCAGGCAGGACCGGGGCATAATGGTCATAGTGTTCCGGTTTGAACAGGACGTCTGTAAAGTTGAACGCGCCAGCCGACAGGAATGTCACCTCGTCCTTCTGGGTGCGGAAGGCGATCTGGTCGTAATATTTCGTGCCAAGCAGGTTTGACGGAAACAGTTCCGGCGGCAGCTGGAATCCTGCCTTGGTCAACGCGCGCATTGTTTCGTCGACCGTATTCTTGATGTTGAAGTCGCCCAGCAGGATGAAGTTTTCGTCCTCACGCTTGGCGCGATCGGCCATCTCCCTGGCGATATACTCGATTTCCTTCACGCGGCGCTGGTAGCCTTCGGTTTCCTTGCCATCCTCGCCGAAATAGATGTGCACTGTACAGAGGGAAAACTTGAACCAGCCTGCCTGGAATGAGACCATGAAAGGTGTGCGGGCGAACTGTTGCTCGTCTGGCAACAAGGCATGCTTGGGCAGCACGATTTCGCCCGCTATGTTGCGGAAGCGCACCTTGTTCTTGTTGTAGATGAAGGCCATGCGTTCGCGATTGCCCGACGCACCGACCGTCACGTCGGTTGCAATGAAGTCCCAGCCTGGCCCCATCAGGCGGATGACGCGTTTGAGGGGGCCGAGATCTTCGTTCACTTCCTGAACGGCGCAAATGTCGAATGCCGAAAGTATTTCCGCAATATAGAATAGGCTTTCATGGCGGCGCGGACCATGGCGAAACTTGTTATTGTCAAAGTCGCGCAGGTTCCAGGTGCCGATGATGATCGAGGCGTCCTTGGTTTTGCCGGGGACGCCATGCGGCAGTGGGGATTTCAGGCGGGCGCGCAGGTCCAGCAGGCGCCGCGACGTCCAATCCCGTTCGGCGGGAGAAAACAACCGTGTATCCCGAAGATCCGTATACCAGGCCATACTTGTCTGCTCCGCATTCTGCGATGCTTAGCATGTCGGAAATCTAAGTTACCGAGGGGTTAAACTGAAACCACTCGGCCCGGATTCATGATGCCGAGGGGGTCGAGAGCGCGTTTGATGGCGCGCATCGCTTCGGTGGCGGCGGGTGGCCGCAGGCGAGCGAGTTCGTCGCGCTTCAGGCGGCCGACCCCATGCTCCGCGCTGATCGATCCACCATGCGCCATAGTCTGGTTAAACACGACGCGCGTGATGGCATCGACATGCGCTTTCAATACGGGTGTTTTGGCGCCTGCCGGTTCGCAGACGGAGTAGTGGAGATTTCCGTCACCGACATGGCCGAAGATCACGAACTCGGCGGTGGGGACGACTTCCAGAACCGCCGCGTTGCAACTTTCGATGAAGGCGGGAATGCGGCTGACCGGAACGGCGATATCCTGGTTGATCGCAGTGCCATAGGCGCGTTTGGATAGCGGTATCGTCTCACGGATATGCCAGAATGACTGAGCTTGCGCCTGGCTGCCGGCGACGACACCGTCTTTGACTAGATCCTGTTCGAAAGCCGCTTCCAGAGCCTTTTCGAGCGTGGCGCGGGCGTGGGCCTCGTCGACCATCGAAACCTCCATCAGGACGCGCCAAGGCAGGTCGGATGGCAGCGGATCACGCGAGCCGGGCACGTCGGTCATTACCATGTCGATGGCGCCCGCCGGGATGATCTCGAAACTGGTAACGGTGTCGCCTGCATGCTGGCGGACGAGGGCGAGCAGGGCGACGACATCGTCGGTGCTGTCACAGCAGACCCAGGCGCTCGCGCGCTGGACTTGAGGGAAGAGTTTCAGCGTCGCGGCGGTGATCAGGCCGAGCGTGCCTTCGGCGCCTGCGAACAGGTGTTTCAGGTCATAGCCTGTATTGTTCTTGCGCAGGCCGGACAGGCCGTCCCAAATCTCACCCGAAGGCATCACCACCTCAAGCCCGAGGATCAGGTCACGCATCATGCCGTAGCGCAGAACAGCAACGCCGCCGGCATTGGTAGAGATCAGGCCGCCAATCGTGGCGGTGCCTTCCGATCCGAGAGAGAGTGGGAAGAGTCGACCGGCTTCTTCGGCGGCGTCCTGAGCGGTGACCAGCGGGGCGCCCGCCTCGATGACGAGTGAATTGTTGAAAGGGTCGATACTGCGCACGGCGTTCATCCGGCCCATCGAAACGACGATTTCACCATGCGGTGTTCCCCCATCGACAAGACCGGTATTGCCGCCTTGCGGGGTCATTGCGACATGGTGGATGGCGCACAGCTTTACGAGTGCGGCAGCCTCTGCGGTGCTCGCAGGGCGGGCGAGGAAAGGGGTTTCGCCCTGAAATGTGCCGCGCCATGGGGAAGCCACTTCGCTGAGGCGTTCGGGATCGTCACTCCAGCCCTTTGGGCCAAGCAGGTCCTTGGCGGCAGCGAGGAAGGCGGTTGGTGGCTGGGTCATGATGAGAGTTTACGCATGTGGTTGGCGATGGCGATACCGTCTTCGCGGTTGGAAAGGGCGGTGATGACGTTGTTGCGGGCGGATTGCGGTTTGTTCTGGCCGAGTTTGGTGATGCCTTCGAACCGTGTGGGGGCCAGTGAGAATGCACGTATGCCGGGGAGCATGGCGTCGAAGCGGCCGGGGGTCATCTTGGCGCGTGTCCAGGGTGGTTTGGGGGACAGACCCGCTTCGAACAGGTCCGACAGGTCGTCGAGCAGGCGGGTGGAGCCTGCATTATCCAGATGCGTGACGGGGCCTTCGGCTTCTACCGAGAGATAGTTCCATGTGCCGACCTGATCGGCCTGCTCGTACCAGTCAGGAGAGATGTAGGCGTGATCCCCTGTGAAGACGATCAGTGCGCCGCTGCCTCCCAGCAGGGCAGACGTTACGGCATTTGCGGCGGACAAGTGGAAGCGCAAAATGGGCGCACCCTCCGTTTCATCGAGCAGGATGGGCGCGTGGGCCGCGTGAATACGCGTGCCATCAGCCGCGCAGACCAGCGCAAATGGGTGCGCGCGGGCCCGTGCGATGAGTGTGGCGTGGTGTGTTTCACGGAAGGGGGAAGCGGGGTGCATCAAGCGTAGCTTACCAGAGGGGACAGGGCGGAGCGAGAGTGGGGTGAGGCGCTAGTCGCGATGTGCGGCACGGGCGAGTCGGTCATTGATGGCCTCGCCCAGCCCGGTCTGCGGAATGGGGGCCACAGCGATGCGTTCATACCGGTAATCAAGGTCGCGCAGCATGGCGAACAGGTTGGTGGCCGCTTCGGCCAGGTCGCCGGTGGGAGACAGGTTGTCAGCGCGCGGGCAGTGATCGCCAAAGCCGAGATAGCCCTCGCCGGACATGGGTGTGGCCGCGTTGAGGCGAAGGCTGGCGCGCGGCGCATAATGGCTCTTGAGTTGGCCCGGCGCGTTGATGCCGGCATTCGTGTCGAGACGCGCAAGGGCATGACCGAGGAAGGCTTCCAGATCAGCGGTCGCAATTGCTCCGGCACGCAATAGGACAGGCGCGTCACCGACAAAGGAGAGGATGGTGGATTCCAGTCCGCGCGCACAGGGCCCGCCGTCGAGGATCATGCCGATCCGGTCTGCGAGGTCTGTGCGGACATGCTCGGCTGTGGTGGGGCTGACATGGCCTGACCGGTTCGCGGACGGGGCGACGAGCGGGTCATTGAACGTGTCGAGCAGGGCCTGGGCGACTGGATGGGCCGGGCGACGCAGCGCGATCGTGTCCAGCCCGGCGCGCGCGAGGTCGCAGACCTTGCCGGTCTTTGCGACGGTCAGGACAAGCGTGAGCGGACCCGGCCAGAAATGTTCGGCGGTCTTGCGCGCAAGCGGGCTGAAGACGGCTTCGCGCTCGGCCATTGCCTGTGAGGCGACGTGAGCAATCAGCGGATTGAAACTTGGGCGCCCCTTGGCTTCATAGAGACAGGCCACCGCGTCTGCATTCGTTCCGTCACAGGCGAGGCCGTAAACGGTTTCCGTTGGCATGGCGACAAGGCCGCCAATGCGCAGGATGTCTGCGGCGCGGGCGAGCGATTCCGGTGTCGGGGGCAGAACTCTTGCGGTCATCGGCGCGCCCTTAGCACTGCACAGCCTTGTGCGGAACCTATTTGCGGGTTGCCTCGCCCGTCACGGAGACGGTGACTTCGTCGCTGACCCATTCGGCATTGGGGTCCGATATCTGGCCAATATTGAGCGCCTTGCGGTCGAATGTCACTTCGCCGTTCAGCGTGGCGACATCGCCATTGATGTTGAGCGTGAAGTTCATGGGCACTGCGACGGATCGCTTCTTGAGGCGCATGGACGCTGTCGCCGTGTAGCCGGTCTCGGTCTTGTTGAAATCTGTCAGGTGAACGGTGGCCGCTGGATAGTTCGACACGTCAAACCATTCGGGCGCCCGCAGGCTGTCATTGTACAGTTTCTTGCTGGTTGTGGCGGTGCCGGTCTGCACGGTGACGCGGACGTCGGAGGTTTCAACAGCGTCAGGGAAGAAGGCCACATCTGCCGTCCAGTCCTTGAACGTGCCAGTGAAGGCGTTGCCGTCGTGCGTGCCGGAAAAGCGTATTTCAGACTTGTGGTAGTCGACGACCCAATTGGGTTCGATGGCAATCGGGGCGCTGGCGACCTCCGCTTTAGTCGCAAGCTCTGGTGGCCCGCTTTTGCTGGAAGCGGTGGATTGCGCCAATACGGGTGCAGCCGCGACAAGCGCGAACAGGAGCGCCGCTGCGCCGAAAGCGATGAAGAAGCCGCGCGCCGGTGCGGCGGGTGGTTGCGACTTACCGAACAGGCCCGGAATCATGCGTTTCAATACGCCTTCCTCGGCTGAAAATTCATGCTTCAACGCTCCGCCGACATGCAGGGCAAGCAGGCCGATGATGACCCACGCACCTTTTGAGTGTAGCGTTTCGATGATCGCGTGAGCCATTTCATTACCACGCAGGCCGGACAGGAATGGCAGGTTGGGCCAGCTGACCATGCCGAACAGAACGGTCGGTACCTGAAATTTTGATGTCGAGACCAGCATCCACCCGAGCAGCGGCATCAGGATCATCAGGGCATAGAGCGCGACATGCACATAGTGCGAAGCTTTTTTCTCAAGCGGCTTCATCTCCGCCGGAAGGGCGGGCGGCGGATTCAGCAACCGCCATACAACCCGCGCGACCGTGAGGAGCAGGATCGTGATCCCGATCGACTTGTGAAGCTGGTAGCGGGTTTCATTCTCTTCCATGTTCCAGCCAAGCCAGATCATGAAGATGATGAGCGCCGCGATAGCCCAATGAAGGGCTATCGCGACGGCGGTGTAGCGAGAAACGTTGCTCTTGGACATGTCGATCGATGGTTTCCTATTCGGCGACTTCGCCGAACTCGGCCTCGATGATCACTTCGACTTCGTCACCGACATAAGGCGTGCCGGCAGTGAGGCCGAAATCGGACCGGGTCAGCGTCGTCGTGGCCGAGAAGCCGATATGGTCTTCTTCGGGTGCCCACGGGAACTGGGCGACGCCATTATACGTCACGTCGAGCGTAACGGGCTTTGTCACGCCAAGAAATGTCAGGTCGCCGGTCACGGTGCCTGTGTCAGCGCCTGTCTTGGTCACTTCGGTCGTTGTGAAGGTGATCTGGGGGAAGGCGCCTGCGTTGAAATACTTGTCGCTCTGGGCAAGGTCTTCGTTCCAGCTGTCGAAGCCGCTGTCAGGATGGCCGGCTTTATAGTCGCCAGAATAGTCGGTTTCGACGGAGGCCGGATTGATCGTGGCGGTGAGCGACGTGGCGGAAGCATCGTCCGGGTTGAACTGGAGCGTGGCGTCGAAATCGGTAAATCGGGCCGTATAGTTTGACAGGCCGAGGTGCTTGACGCGCCAGATCAGCGACGCGTGAGTTGGGTCAAGCTTGTAGGTGGCTGTCTTGCCATAGGTGACCTCTGGCGCAGCTTCAGCCGGAGCCGCTGCGGGCGCGGCGGCCGGGGCCACGTCTGTGGGTGTTTCGGCCGAGCTGGCCGGTGCGGTCGGGGCGCCGCAAGCGACGAGTGCGAGCGCGGAAACGGATGCAAGGATAAGGCGCATAGAGAAAACTCCTGGGAATTGGGTTGCGAAAGGGCTTTTCCGGTCTGTACTTGGACCATGGCCGTAGGCGCTGTAACTGCTTATCCCGAATAACAACTATTCACAATCCGGAGACCGGACCGATGCCCTACAATGCGCCGCTCGATGAAATGGCCTTTACGCTGGAAGCTGTTGCAGAATTGAAGCGGCTAGAAGGGCTGCCGGGGCTGGAGACATATGACCCGGACCTGGTCGCGCCGATTCTCGACGAGGCCGCGAAACTGGCGCGTGACGTGCTGGCACCGCTGAACCAGAGCGGCGATTCGCAGGGCGCGGTGCTGACCGAAGGCGGCGTGAAGGCGGCACCGGGCTTTGCGGAGGCCTATGCCGCGTTTCGAGATGGCGGCTGGATGGGGCTGACGGCGCCGGAAGAATGGGGCGGGCAGGGCCTGCCCAAGGCCTTGTCGCTGGCAGTGATGGAAATGTTCCATGCCGCGAACATGGCCTTCGGCCTGTGCCCGATGCTGAGCTTTGGTGCCATTGAAGCCCTGCTGGCGCATGGTTCGGATGAATTGAAGGCGGCTTACCTTCCCAATCTCGTGTCAGGCGCGTGGACCGGCACAATGAACCTGACCGAGCCGCAGGCCGGCAGTGACGTGGGCGCCCTGAAAAGCAAGGCTGCTCCCAATGATGATGGCAGCTATGCGATCAGTGGGCAGAAGATTTACATCACCTGGGGCGATCATGACGTTGCCGAGAATATCGTTCACCTCGTGCTGGCGCGCCTGCCGGATGCACCTGCGGGATCGCGCGGTGTGTCACTGTTCCTGGTGCCGAAATTCCTGGTGAATCCTGACGGCAGCCTGGGCGAGCGCAATGGCGCGAAATGCATCGGCCTTGAGAAGAAGATGGGAATCCATGCCTCGCCGACCTGTGTGATGGAATATGACGGGGCGACTGGCTGGTTGATCGGTGCGGCGAACAAGGGCCTCGCCTGCATGTTCACGATGATGAACGCGGCGCGGCTGAATGTGGGCGTGCAGGGCGTGGCCGTGGGCGAAGCCGCCTATCAGGCCGCGTTTGCCTATGCGCAGGAGCGCAAGCAGGGAAAAGTGGCGGGCGTCGATGGCGCTGCGCCGATCCTTCACCATGCCGATGTGCGCCGTACGCTGACGACGATGCGGGCGCGCGTCGCGGCGGCACGGTCTATCTGTTACGCCTGCGCCGTGGCGGCTGACCTGGCTGAAGCCTCGCCGGATGCCGATGTCCGGGCAGCGGCGAAATTGCGCGAAGACCTGCTGACACCGATTGCGAAGGCCTGGTCGAGCGACATGGGCGTCGAGGCGGCCAGCATGGGCGTACAGGTGCATGGCGGCATGGGGTTCATGAACGAGACATTGGCGGCGCAACTGTATCGGGATTCCCGGATTGCGCCAATTTACGAAGGCACCAATGGCATACAGGCCATCGACCTGGTCGGGCGGAAGCTGAGCGGGACGAATGGCGAATCGATGCGGGTCATGCTGGGCGAAGTCGAGGCAACTGCAGCGGCCGCGCGGGCGACGAACGATCCGCAGCTGGTTCAGATTGCGGATCGCCTGAAGGCGGCGGCGAGTGCACTGCGCGAGGCGAGCGACTGGATGCTGGAGCAGATGAAAAGCCGCGAGCAGGACAAGGCGCTGGCGGGGGCGACGGCCTATCTGGAACTCGCCGGCGATGTGATCGGCGGGCACTTCCTGACGCGATCCGCTGTGGCGGCGCGCAGCAGCGACGGGGCCGCAAGGGCGCGTCGGCTGGCCCTGGCAGGCTTCTTCGCAGAAACCGCGCTGGCCTCGGCACCGGGCCGTGTGGCCGGCATCACCGAAGGCGGCAGCCGCTTCCTTGAGAATTCCGAGGCGCTGTTCGGGGTCTGATCGCGGCGTTCAGGCGGGCGGATTGGGCAGTACCATCAGTTGCGACGGGCAGGGCGCAACTGTAAGAGGTGACGAAACCGCCGCAGGAGGCATCATTCGGCCATGGCCTGGACCAAGACCTATAGCGGCGCTGAGCCGATGCGCGTCAACAAGTGGCTGGCGACCGAGGGCGTGTGCTCGCGGCGCGAGGCCGATACGCTGATCGAGAAGGGGCTGGTCAAGATCGACGGAAATGTCCTGACCGAAGCGGGCTACAAGATTGAAGACGGCCAGACGCTGACGCTGACAGAGAAGGCCGCCCGGCGGCTGGATAATCAGTTGTCGCTGATGTTCAACAAACCGGTGGGCATCGTGTCCGGCACGCCGGAAGCGGGCGAAATACCCGCTGTTCGCCTGATCAATGAGCAGACCCTGTCGGGCCGGGCACATGCCATTCCGGGGCGTAACAACCGGCTGGCCCCCCTTGGACGCCTGGACAAGGATTCGCACGGTTTGCTGGTGCTGTCGGAAGATGGCGTCCTGGCCAAGGCCCTGATCGGGCCGGAAAGCACACTGGAGAAAGAATACATCGTCAAGGTGCGCGGCGACGTGACCGAGGACAAGTTGAAGCAATTGCGGCACGGCCTGGAGCTCGACGGACGGCAATTGCGCCCGGCCAGCGTGACCGTGATCAAGGGCAATGAGCTGAAGTTCATCCTGCGCGAAGGGCGTAACCGCCAGATCCGCCGGATGTGCGATCTGGTGGACCTGCGAGTGATCGACCTGATGCGCACCCGGATCGGGCCATTGTCGCTGGCGGGCCTGCCGGAAGGCAAGTGGCGCCCGATCAGCGCGCGCGAGCGTGACGAACTGTTGCGCTGGGTGGCGCAGGGCTTTTCGGCGGAACCGGCCGCGCCTGTGGTGGTTGAACGCAAACGCCCGCTACCGGCGGGCAAGCGCCCTACGGCAGCCGGCAAGAAACCGATGGGCAAGCCGCGCGGCGATGGACCACCGGCCAAGCCGAAGCCGGAAGAAACCAAGTTCAAACGCACCAAGCTGGCGCCGCGTAAACGCTCTCCGATCAAATAGGCACTGACCCGGCGTGATGGCTCGACGCGGGTGACGCGGGACATATGTTGGCGCATGGACGGATTTCAGACACCTAAACCCAAACGCCCCAAACTCGATTATCCGCACGGCGATGCGTTGCCAGCGCTTGGCGAGACTATCCAGGTGGCGCCGGGCATCGAATGGGTCAGCATGCCGCTGCCTTTCTCGCTCAAATTCATCAATCTGTGGCTGATCGACGATGGCGATGGCTGGACGATAGTCGACACCGGGATGCCGCTGAAGGAAACGCGGGATGCGTGGAAGAAATTGCTGGATGCGCGCGTCACCCCGGAGAAGCCCCTGAAGCGGGTGATGGTGACCCATATGCACCCCGACCATGTCGGGTGCGCGGGGTGGCTGTGCTACAAGTATGGGGCGGAACTCCATATGAGCCGGCTGGAGTATATCACCTGCCGCATGCTGGTGTCGGATACGGGACGCGACGCGCCAAAGGCCGGGATCGACTTCTACAGGCGGGCGGGGTGGAACGATGCCCAGATCGACAATTACAAGGAGCGCTTCGGCGGCTTCGGGCGCGGCGTGAGCCAGATGCCTGATGCGTTTGAGCGCCTGTCTGACGGCGACACGTTTGAAATGGCCGGACAGAACTGGGAAGTGATCACAGGCAATGGCCATTCGCCGGAGCATTCATGCCTGTATTGCCCGGAACTGAACGTGCTGATCTCGGGCGACCAGCTGTTGCCGCGGATTTCATCGAATGTATCGGTTCATCCGACCGAACCGAACGCGGACCCGTTGCTTGACTGGATGACGAGTTGCGAAAAGCTGCTGGAGCGGTTGCCTGACGATGTGCTGGTGCTGCCAGCCCACAATGAGCCCTTCCGGGGCGCTCACCAAAGGCTGCGCCATTTGATCGACGGTCACGAGACCGCCCTGTCGCGCCTGAACGGCCGTTTGCAGAAGGGGCCGATGACGGTGATGGACACGTTTACGACCCTGTTTGGCCGGGCGATCAAGCCGGATGAAGTGGGCATGGCGACGGGCGAGGCGATTGCCCACCTGAATTGCATGATTCATCGCGGCGAAGTCACTTCGACCATCGACGAGGAAGGGATCGCGCACTACCAGCTGGTCTGACAGCTGCTCATTTGCAAGACAGTACGGGCCTTTTGCAGCGGCGGAGCGGATTTCAGCTTCGCAACTGAAGCCCCTTTCGTCTAAGAAGTCGGCTGACAATGGCAGATCAGGTGAGTCCGTGATGGCACGAGATGGCGACAAGGCCGACAAGCACGAGGATGAAGACCTGAGCTTTGCCGAAAAGGTGAAGCGTGAGCTGAAAGAATGGGGCGTGACGCTGGCCGTCTTCATCCCGATCTTCATGATCTTCTCGGGACTTTTTTACGAACAGCGAGTTATACCGTCCGAAAGCATGGTGCCGACCCTGGAAGTTGGCGACCGTGTTGCCGTGGCGAAATTTGCCTACGGTTATGACCGGTATTCATTGCCGTTCAGCCTTGGACGCTACCTGCCTATCCCTGAAGGACGCATTTTCGCGCGCGATCCGAAATTCGGAGACGTCGTGGTGTTCGAGCACCCGCATACGGGCCGGGTGATGATCAAGCGGATCATGGGCCTGCCGGGTGATTCCATTCAAATGATCGGCGAGGAAGTGATCCGCAACGGCGCGCCCGTCGACAGCGAATTCATCCGGACGCTCCGTTACAAGCCGCACAGTGAAAATCGCACCGTCACGGCCTATGAGTGGCGCGAGACGGCGCCTGACGGCGCGACATGGCTGACCCATCGCCAGGAAAAGGGCGACCGGGGCGACAATACGGTCCTGTTTGAAGTGCCTGAAGGCCATTTGTTCCTGATGGGCGATAATCGGGACAATTCGCTCGATAGCCGGTTCCTGTCCGGCCATTGCCCGCCGATTGACGGTGTGGTGGCGCGGGTGGGATGTCCGCTCAGCGTTGAATCCGACCGGGCATCTGTAGGCTATGTCCCGCTGGACCACCTCATCGGACGCGCTGAAACGGTGATCATGACCGTGCACCGGTGCAAACTGCAGGACGATCAGCCCTGCAAGAAACGCGTCTGGCGCGGTCTTTAGGACATATTCCTCAACAGGTTGAGGCGCGGCCGGGCGATTGACGCCTTGCCGCATGCGGCCAACACCGCTAGTGGCAATTCCTGAACCGGGCTCGCCGAGCCCTGTGTACGATTGAAGACAGGCTTTATGGCGATGGCCGATACGACATCGACAGGAACCCGGCGCGGTCCGATTGTGGTCTCGCGGCACGGACGGCCGGTGCTCGACAGGACGGCCGGTCCGCGTCTTGGCTGGCGCGACTACAAGGACTGGTGGGACCGGTACGAGGAAAGCCCGCTGCGCGACGATCAGGTCGCGCCAGAGGTGCTGAAACAGATCGTGGCGGACTCGACCGTCGTGTTCGCTTCGGCGCGTATCCGTGCGCAGGAAACCGCCCAGCGCGCTGCGCCCCACATGGAAGCGATCCATGACCCCGTCTTCAATGAAGCGCCGCTGCCGCCACCGCGTATCGTGGGCGTGAAATACCTGCCGAAGACGTGGAACATACTGGCGCGCGCGGCATGGCTGAGCGGGCATTCGCTGGATGGCGAAAGCGTTTCCGAGGCGCGCGTTCGCGCGGCGCTGGCGGCCGAAAAACTCCATCAGGCGTCCGAGGGCGAGAAAGTTTATCTCGCCGCGCATGGCTGGTTCAACCGCATGCTGCGCCCCGAGATCAAGAAGCTCGGATGGAAATGCGTGCATGATGGCGGTGACAGTTACTGGAGCCACCGCGTCTACGAATTCACCGGCAAGTAATCGCTTAAGAGGTTGTGGACGTCAGGCGCGCGCTCTACTGTCGCGGCGAACGAACACGGGCGAACTATGATGGCTGAAGCAAAAGAAAAACCGGTCGACAAGATGAGTTTTGAAGAAGCGCTCGGCGAGCTGGAAGGCATCGTCAAGCAGCTGGAAGCGGGCGAAGTCGAACTGGAAAAATCGATCTCGATCTACGAGCGTGGCGCTGCACTGAAGGCGCATTGCGAGTCGCGGCTCAAATCCGCCGAGCTGAAAGTGGAGCAAATCGTCCAAGGCGCGGGTGGTGTTACGACCGAGCCTGCCGGCTTTGAATAGGGTCGATGATCCTATGGACGACGACGCCGACTTCGAACTGCGACTGAAGGAGGTGGCCGACAAGGTTACGGTGGCGCTCGATCAATTGATCCCACCCGCCAGTGGCCCTGAAGCGAACTTGATGCGCGCGATGCGTCACGCTGCGCTGGCCAATGGCAAACGCATGCGACCGTTTTTCCTGCTGGAAACGGGAGCCATGTTTGATGCGCCGGAGAAAAGCCTGCTGCGCGCGGCGGCGGCGCTGGAATGTGTGCACACCTATTCGCTGGTGCATGATGATTTGCCCTGCATGGACGATGATGATTTCCGGCGCGGCCAGCCGACGGTTCACAAGGCCTTCAACGAGTCGACCGCCGTGCTGGCAGGTGACGCGCTGCTGACGCTGGCCTTCAAGATACTGGCGTCCAGCGAGACGCATGACGATGCCAATGTGCGGACCATGCTGATCGAGCGGCTGGCAGATGCGGCGGGCGCGCGGGGCATGGTGGGCGGTCAGATGATCGACATGCTGGAATCCGACAGCCCGCGTGACCTGAACACGATCACACGGATGCAGCGACTGAAAACCGGTGCGCTGATTTCCTATGCGACGGAGGCAGCCGGGGTCATTGGCGGGGCACGCGAGCCTGAGCGCAATGCGCTAGCCGGGTTCTCGAATGACCTTGGATTGGCCTATCAGATCGCCGACGACCTGCTGGATGCAACGGGTGATGAGGACGAAGTCGGCAAGCCGTTGCGAACCGACGATGTGGCAGGAAAGGCCAATTTTGTGACCCTGCTGGGGATCGACGGGGCCCGCCAGCGTGTGCGACTTCTGGCCGCTCAAGCCAAGGAACATCTCGCAATATTCCGCAATCGAGCCGATATTCTGCTGCAATCTGTTGATTTTGTATTGGATAGAACCCGCTAAACAGGGTGAGTTACACTATAATTGCATGCTGGCCGACGTTATATGGTGAGCGAATACTCGAGGGTGCACGGAAATATGACCGAACACAGCCCGAACCGGCTTCTGGATGCGATCAATTCGCCCGACGACCTGAAAGGGCGCTCGCGGGCCGAACTGAAACAGATTGCGCAGGAAGTGCGTGAGGAAGTCATCGACGTCGTGTCCGTTACCGGCGGGCATCTCGGATCCGGTCTGGGCGTGGTCGAACTGACCGTGGCCATTCATGCGGTGTTCGATGCACCGGATGACAAGCTGATCCTGGATGTGGGTCACCAATGCTATCCGCACAAGATTCTGACCGGGCGTCGCGACGAGATGCGCAGCTTGCGTCAGGGCGGCGGCCTGTCCGGGTTCACCAAGCGCGACGAGAGCGAATTCGACCCGTTCGGGGCGGCGCATGCGTCGACCTCTATTTCGGCGGGTTTCGGCTTTGCCAAGTCGCGTGACCTGCAAGGCAAGGACAACAATGTCATCTGCGTGATCGGTGACGGCGCAATGACCGCAGGCATGGCCTATGAGGCAATGAACAATGCGGGCGCTGACAAGTCGCGCCTGATCGTTATCCTCAACGACAATGACATGTCGATTGCCCCGCCTGTCGGCGCGATGAGCAATTACCTGTCCAAGCTGGTGTCATCCCGCCCGTATCGCGGCCTGCGCCGGATTGCCAAGAAGGTGATCAGCCCGATCGGTCTGGAATCGCCTGCGCGCCGGGCCGAGGAATACCTGCGCGGCTTTGCCATGGGCGGCACGCTGTTCGAAGAACTGGGCTTCTACTATGTCGGCCCGATTGACGGGCACGATCTGGATACGCTGATCCCGATCCTGGAAAACGTGAAGGCGATGCGCGAAGGCCCGATCCTGATCCATGCGGTGACGCAAAAGGGCAAGGGCTATTCCCACGCAGAGAATTCTGCGGACAAGTATCATGGCGTCTCCAAGTTCTCTGTCGTCACCGGAGAACAGTCCAAGGCCAAGCCCAAGGCGCCGGCCTATCAGAAAGTGTTTGGCCAGACGCTGACCAAGCTTGCCGAAACCGACGACAAGATTTGCGTGATCACGGCAGCGATGCCGTCGGGCACCAGCACCGACATTTTCGAGACAGCGTTTCCCGACCGCAGCTTTGATGTCGGCATTGCCGAGCAGCACGCGGTGACCTTTGCGGCAGGTCTTGCCGCAGACGGCATGCGGCCCTTCGCGGCGATCTATTCAACCTTCCTGCAGCGCGGCTATGACCAGGTTGTGCATGACGTTGCCATCCAGCGCCTGCCGGTCCGTTTCGCGATTGACCGGGCCGGGCTGGTCGGCGCGGACGGCCCCACACATGCCGGCAGTTTCGACATCGGCTATCTGGGCGCATTGCCGGGCATGGTTTGCATGGCCGCCTCAGACGAACTCGAACTTGCGCGTATGGTCGTGACTGCTGCGCAAATTGATGACCGGCCCAGCGCGTTCCGCTATCCGCGTGGTGAAGGCGTCGGTGTCGAGATGCCGGATGTGATCAAGCCGCTCGAAATCGGCAAGGGCCGTATTCTGCGCGAGGGCAACACGATTGCGTTGCTGTCCTACGGCACGCGCCTGCAGGAGGCCCTCAAGGCGGCCGAGTTGCTGTCGGCGCAGGGCCTGTCGGTCACGGTGGCCGATGCGCGATTTGCCAAGCCGCTTGATGCCGATCTTGTCGAGCGCCTTGCGAAAGAACATGAAGTGCTGATCACCCTGGAAGAAGGGGCAACCGGAGGCTTTGGCAGTTTCGTTCTGGAGCACCTCGCCAAGGTGGGCGCGCTGGATACGGGATTGAAAATCCGGCCGATGACGCTGCCGGACGTTTTCCAGAATCACGACACGCCGCAGGCCATGTATGAAGAGGCTGGCCTGACAGCCCGGCACATTGCGGCGCGCGCCATCGAAGCGCTCGGACGGGGCGATATTGCCGAAATCGACCGTATTGCCCGTGCATGACTGAATTGCAATTTGTTCAGAGCGGTGGACGCGGCGTAGTGTCCATCTCATGACGAAACAATTGAATCTGTTAGGCGCGTTGATCGTGGTCGCGTTTGTTGCGGCCTGCGCAACGACCCCGGCGGGCATGGGCCCCGCCTTTGATAGAGCCCTGTCAGACGCGAAGAAGGATGCCAATCCCTACGCCGCCGACGATAGCTTGTCCAAACTGCTGGAGAACGCCAGCCTCAGCGATGACGAGCGGGCCCGCGCACTGTACGCGCGTGGCAGCCTGCGCCGCCAGGCGGGCGATGATCGCCGCGGTGCAGTCAAGGATTTCGAGGGCATGCTGAAACTGGAACCGGCGCATCCACTGGTGCCGAATGCCAAGGAAGAACTGGCATTTGCGAAAGCCGACGTGGACACGATCGAAGATGGCCTGAAGCGCATGCTGAACCTGTTCCAGTGGTTCGACAGCAAATGGGTTCTGGGTGACCATGACGATGCGGCAGACAGGTATCGCGAGTCGGGCCTGAGCCCGAACGAGACCGAACTCGCCAGACTGGTGGCGGATGGCTATGTCTGTGACGACAAGGACGGCAAGGCGCCTGTCTATACGATTGGCGACATGCGGCCCGACCTTGAGCACAAGCACTGGTGCACCGGGCCGGATGCCTGACATTCAGGCGGGCCCAAGGAAACACACTTTCTCCACAAATCCGCCCTGTCTCCGTACATGTTCAGCGGCTAGGGCTGTAGCGATGATACAATCCCCACACCCCCCCCCTATGGAGTCGAAACAGATGATCCGCACCTCTCTCCTAGTTGCTGCCTCAGCCATGCTGCTGGCCGCGTGTGCCTCCGCACCGGAAACGGCAAGGATTCCCGGTGGCGCCGATACGGCCGTTGCTGCAGCGACCCCCGATTCAGCGTTTGAACTGGCCATGCAGACGGCCGAAGGCCTCGTCGAGGCCGGTAATACACAAACGGCGCTTGATCGCCTGACCCAGTTGCTGGGCAGCCCGACACTGACGCAGGACGAATATGCTGAAGCCCTGTTCCGGCGCGGTGAGATCCGTTTCGGGCCCGGCGGCTATGATGCGCATGGCGCTGTCGAAGACTTCGAGGAAATCACGGATTCCTATGGCGATACGGCCTGGTACACGGCCGCCCTACCCATGCTCGATTCCGCCCGGGGCAAAGTCACGACCCTGGAAACACAATTGTCGCAACCCGAGACTAGCCGACTCCAGAAGTTTAACTTCATGATGGAACTGGGCATGCATCAGGAGGCCATCGACCTGATGATCGATAATGACCTTCTGCCAGACAATGATGCGCTAATCGCGATGTATGATATCGGTTATCTTTGCGAGGGTGATGAGCTTACGGGCCGTGCCTATACCGCCGTCGAGCAGGACGGCACGCCGCGCTCTTTGCACTTCTGCGATTTCGGTAAATAGGATTTCAGCGAAAACCTGCTACAAAATGCCCCGTCGCTTCGGCCATGGGGCATTTTTTTGCCTGAATTCGCCGGATTTGAAGACTAAGGCACTTTAATCCCCTGATGGGGCGTGGTTTCTGTGATTCAGCGAATAACAATCACCGGAGGAAACCGAATGCCCGCAGATACAGCCACGCCTGCATGGCCCGTCATCTCGATTGCTGATGCCAACGCTGCTCTTGCTGGACCCGGCTCTCCGCTGGAATTGGTTGATGGTGAAGTCAACGGCGTGAAGATGAAGCTTTATGCCAACGCGCCACCAACGATCCGCTCGATCCTGGAAATGGCAGCGGCCACGTGGCCTGAGCGCGATTTTATTGTCTATGAGGACGAGCGCGTCACCTACAAGGCGATGATGCTCGCGGTGCAGAACTTTGCGGCCGTTTTGCGCGATACGTATGGGGTGAAGAAGGGCGACCGCGTTGGGGTGATCATGCGGAATTATCCGCAATGGCCGGTGGCCTTCTTTGCGGCATCCGCCCTGGGCGCCATTGCCACCCCGATGAATTCCTGGTGGACCGGCGAAGAGCTAGAATACGGCCTGTCATTCGCCGGTGTGAAAGTGGCTGTTGTGGATGGGCAGATTTTCGAGCGCCTGCGCGACCACCTGAAGGACCTGTCAGAGCTGGAGCATGTGATTATTGCCCGCGACAAGGGCGAAGAACATAACGACCCGCGCGTTGCCAGCATGGAACAATATATCGGTGAGGCGAACAGCTGGGCCAGCCTGAAGGACGTCGGATTGCCGAATGTTGAGCTGCTGCCGGATGACGACGCCACGATCATGTACACGTCGGGCACGACAGGCAAACCGAAGGGCGCCCTGGCCTCGCACCGCGCCGTGATTTCCAACATATTCAATTCGTCGACCTGTCAGGCACGCATGTTGCTGCGTCGCGGCGAAGCGATCCCCGAGCCGGATCCCAACGAACAGGGTGGAACGCTGCTGGCGATTCCGTTCTTCCATGCGACAGGCGCCTTCGCGATCCTGATCCCCACACTGATGCGCGGTGACAAGATTGTCTCCATGTACAAGTGGGACGCAGGTGAAGCCTTGCCGATCATCGAACGTGAAAAGGTCACGGCTGTTGGCGGGGTCCCGGCGATTGCCTGGCAGCTGCTGGAACATCCGGACCGGGATAAATATGACCTGTCTTCAATCAAGGCGATTTCCTATGGCGGCGCGCCGTCTGCGCCCGAACTCGTGTCGACGATCAAGAAGCGGTTCCCTGATGCAGCGCCCGGGAATGGCTGGGGCATGACCGAAACCTGCGCCACGGCCACGCTGAATATCGGCGAAGACTATGTGAACCGGCCCAACAGCGCCGGTGCGCCGCCGGGGGCAGTGGAACTCAAAATCTGCGATCCGGATGGCAAAATCATGCCCCAAGGCGAAGTCGGTGAATTGTGGTGCAAGAGCGCGTCCAACTGCAAGCGTTACTGGAACCGCCCCGAAGCGACCGCCGAAACCTTCCGTGACGGCTGGGTCGTGACGGGCGACCTTGCGCGGATTGACGAGGAAGGATTCCTCTTCCTGGTCGACCGGGCCAAGGACATGCTGATCCGCGGCGGCGAGAACATCTATTGTATCGAAGTCGAGAGCGCCCTCTACGATCATCCTGCCGTCATGGATGCCGCTGTTGTCGGAATTCCGCACAAGATTCTGGGTGAGGAAGTTGGCGCTGTGGTGCAGCTGAAGCCGGGCAAGACGGTAACGCAGGACGAGCTGCGTGCGCATGTTGCGAACCTTCTTGCAGCGTTCAAGGTGCCAGTCGAAATCCAGTTCCAGGATGATCCGTTGCCGCGCAATGCGAACGGCAAGATCCTGAAGCCGGAATTGCGCGCCCGGTTCACGGCTCGCGCATGAGCGACACGCCCGCCAAACCGGTCGCGCTGGAGCCCCGCAAGGCCGGCGAGGACGGGCGGCGCTTTTCACCTTCGGTTGGGCGAAATCGTGAGCCCATTCGGGATGTATTCGCACAGCATGTCGGCCGCGAAGGCCGTGTGCTGGAGATTGCGTCCGGTACGGGAGAGCATGGCGCGTTCCTGACCGATGAGATCAGCGGTCTGGACTGGACCTATTCCGATATCGATCCGGCCGGGCTCGACAGCCAGCGGGCATGGGTGAAGGTGGCCGAACATGGCCGGTTGCGCGGCCCGCTCGTGCTGGACGCCAGTCTGGCTGGCTGGGGCGCGGCTGAAGCGGCCCCGCCCTGGGATGTGCTGGTCGCGATCAACATGATCCACATCGCCCCCATGACAGCCGTTGAAGGCCTGTTTGCAGGGGCAGGCAGGCTGTTGAAGGCAAGCGGGCGGCTGTTCCTGTATGGCCCTTACGGACGCGAAGGCATCATGGCGCCGTCCAATCAGCGCTTCGATGCAGACCTCAAGCGGCGTGACCCAGCCTGGGGCGTGCGCGATCTGGATCAAGAACTATTGCCGCTCGCGTCGCTGGCTGGGCTGACATTGCAGCATGTTGTCGAGATGCCGGCAAACAATCTCGCCTTGGTTCTTGAGCGAGGGTGAAACGAAAAGTTCGAGTGGACTTTTCCGCGCCGTCGTTTGAAATACGCGGCATGAAACAGATCATGAGCCTTGCCTTCGTGGCGTTGCTGGTAGCCTGCCAGACGGCGCCTGTGGAAACGCCTGTTGCCGACAGCCCGATTGAGGTACCGCAAACCGAAGCGGCCACTGAAGCGCCTGAGCCGATACCGGGGCACCAATGGCTGTACGGATCTGCCGAAGCCAGCGTGTCGATGCGTCAGACCTGGGCCAGTATTGCGGGTTTCGTCGAGGGGAAGGCAGCAAATACACCCTCTCACGGCGTCGTGCTCGCTCCCGGCAGCTCGCCAGAACAGCCCTCATTCCTGGCCTGTGAAGGCAAGCCGCTGGCAGCGGTGTTTGATGCCGATGAGACTCTGATCTGGAACCTTGGTTCGATGGGGTATTTCATGCGCTCCGGCATCGCTTTCGATCCGGCAATCTGGGATGACTGGGAGAAGACGGGCGCCGGCAAGGCCGTGCCTGTCCCCGGCGCAATGGCAGGTCTTGATCGTATTCGTGCCGCTGGCGTGGCCGTAATCGTGAACACGAACCGGGACGCCGCGAATGCAGCGGGAACCGAAGATACGCTGCGCGCGGCAGGGATTGGCGACTTTACGCATGGCACGACGCTTTTCCTGCGCGGTGATGCACCGGACGGGTCGGGCAAGGATGGCCGCCGGGCAATCATCTCCGACGATTATTGCGTGATCGCGCTGGTGGGTGACCAGTTGGGCGACATCGCTGATCCCTTCAACGACAGGGCGCTGAGTGTCGCCCAGCGCCGTGCACTGACGGATTCCCCAGCGGTGGCCGGCCTGTGGGGCAATGGCTGGTTCGTGCTGCCAAACCCGGTTTATGGGCCATCCATTCGCGGCGGGTTTGACGATATATTCCCACCCGCCACGCAATGGGAGCCGACACCGCCTGCTGAAACGCCAACGATCAACTAGGCCGGATTGCCGCCACCGAACTGCTCGGTCCACGCGGCGACCTGTTCGTCTTCGATCTTCTGGAACAGCACGTCGGGCGGCGTAATGGCATGTCCACGCGGCATGGCGTCGAGGAGTGCAGCATAGTCAGCGCCAGTGCCGAATTTCATGGTTCTGTTTGCTTCCGGAATGCCGAGGGCGTCGAGGATTTTCTCGCCGGTTTCCGGAATGATCGGCAAGGCGAGAATGCCAAACAGCGCGGCGAGGTTCAGCCCGGCGCGCACACCCACAGCGGCGGCATCGACATCCGACTTGTACTTCACCCAGGGTTCGGCCTTGGTCAGGTATTCGTTGCCAGCGGCCCAGATGGCGCGGGTTTCGGCCGCAGCCTTGCGGAATTCCATGTCTTCGTAATAGCCGATCAGGCGGGGCAGGCGCTCGGCCAGTTCCGCTACCATCCATGCTTCGGCTTCACCCGGCTCGCCGGATTCCGGCACCTTGCCGTCAAACTTGCTGGCAGCGTACTTGGTGATCCGGTTGACGAAATTGCCAAGCACGTTGGCGAGGTCTGAATTGACCGCCGCCTGGAACCCTTCCCATGTGAACGCCGCGTCGGATCCTTCCGGTGAATTGGCGATCAGGTACCAGCGCCAGTAATCAGCCGGCAGCAGGTCCAGCGCCTGGTCCATGAACACGCCGCGCTTGTTGCTGGTCGAGAACTTGCCGCCATACCAGGTGACCCAGTTAAACGCTTTCAGTTTGTCGACCGTTTTCCACGGCTCGCCGCTGCCCAGCAGGGAGACCGGGAAGCTGACCGTGTGGAAGGCGACATTGTCCTTGCCCATGAACTGGACATATTCGGTTTCGTCGGCGCCCTTGTCGGTGCGCCACAGGGCTTCCCAGTCATTGCCCGTTGCCTCGGCCCATTCCTGGGTTGCTGCGATATACCCGATGGGCGCATCGAACCAGACATAGAAAACCTTGTCTTCATAACCCGGGCGAACCGTGCCGTCCGCACCGACGACCTTCACGCCCCATGACAGGTCTCGGGTGATTGCGCGGGCGATCAGGCCCTCGTCCAGCCACTTGTTGGCAATGGAGACGGCCAGGCTCGGCCAGTTGGCGCCTTTGGTGTTCACCCATTGGCGAATGGCGTCCTGTGACTTTTCTTGCAAAAGGTAGAGGTGGTTGGTGTCGCGAATTTCAATGTTCTTGCTGCCCGAGACCGATGAATAGGGCGCGATCAGGTCAACCGGGTCCAGCAGGCGCCCGCAATTGTCGCACTGGTCGCCGCGCGCCTTCTCGAACCCGCAATGCGGGCAGGTGCCCTCGACATAGCGATCCGGCAGGAAGCGGCCATCATCAACCGAGTAGACCTGTTTGGACGTGCGTTCCTCGATAAGGCCCTGTGCCTCTAGTGCCTGCGCAAAGTGCTGTGTGAGGGCGTGGTTGGCGGGGCGAGAGGACCGACCAAACCAGTCAAAGGACAGGTTGAAGCCTTCGCCTGCCTTGCGCTGTATGGCGTATTGTTCGTCGCAATATTTCTGAACCGGAATCTGCATGGCCTGGGCAGCGAGTTCGGCAGGTGTGCCGTGCTCGTCGGTGGCGCAGATATAGGTCACATCGTGGCCCTGCAGGCGCATGACGCGCGCATAGACATCCGCCGGCAGCATGGAGCCCGCCAGATTGCCGAGGTGTTTGATGCCGTTGATGTAGGGCAGGGCGGACGTGATCAGGATGCGCCGGGGTCGCGTCATAAGGGTGTTTTCTTTCCGGTTGAGGCTTTTTCAGGCATTGTTGGTGCGGGTCGCCCCGCTGGAACGGGACTTTTAGGCGGGGTGGGCCGGAAAAGAAAGAAACTTGGGAGGATTAAACATGCCAAGACTCAGTGGAGTGAACCTGCTGGGCGTGCTGCTGGCCGCCATCGTCATGTTCTTCGTCGGATTCGTCTTCTACGGAATGTTGTTTTCGAGCCAATGGATGGATGCGCGCGGCTATACGGCCGACATGTTCGAGGGGCAAAGCCCGACATGGATGGCGGGAGGATTCCTGATTGAACTCGTATTGGCCTTTGGGATCGGCTGGGTGCTGAAGCTGAAGGGCGCCAGGGGTCTTGTCGCCTGCGTGACGACTGCGGTGACGCTGGCGATCGTAATCAGCCTGCCCACTCAGGCCTATGATTTCGTCTATGGGGCTCACCACAATCTGCCGGGCCTGATGGTGGATTGGGGCCATTCAATCATCGCCATTGGCCTCGGCGGGGCTGTCCTGTCCTTTTTCGACTAGGGCCGCGCCCAAAGAAAAGCCCCGGACTGGGATGAACCGGTCCGGGGCAGTTGGGTGGACAGAGGGGAGCGGTGAAACGCCCTCCGGTCCAGCCATTGGGAAGGTCTGTTACAGGCCGTAGGCGGGCTCAGCCGTCAGCACGACATCGACCCGGCGGGCGAGGGTCGCTTTCTGGGCCACGGGTACGGTTGCCACGATCACCGGGGTGATATCCGTGCGGACATCACTTGCGCGAATGCCGCGTGCGTTGAATGCGTCGAGAACCGCTGCGGCCCGCGCTTGTGAAATATTGGTCAGGTCTTCATCGGAATGGGCCTCTTCCGACACGACTTCGGTCTTGATCTCGGTCACGGCACAGCCGGCCAACTGGTCGCTGGCCGCGTTCACGGCGCGCATTGAGTAGGATGACAGCATCGTCTCATAGGCCGAGAAATAGACCGAGAGAGTTACGTCATCACAGGCTTTCGTGAAGGGGATCGTTGCCGGTGTTGTGGGAGGTGGCGGCGGCACCTGGGCGAAAGCTGGAACCTGCATCAGGGCGGCGACACTCAAGCCAGCAAGGGCGATCATCGGGCGTTTCATGGGGTATTCCTTCATGCACTTATCGTTGTTGGTATGGGATCTACGCATGAATTGGGGCTGAAACGTGCAAGCGGCGTGGCGATTGGGGCGGTTGCAAGGTGATTGCATGAAATCACATTTCGCGGCCGGAATATGAAACTTCAGCCAGACTGTATTACCGCCATTGTTTTACCATGCTGCAGTGCAACATATAGCGCATGGACAATCGCGCCATCTATACGAGCCTCAAGACAGGCAAGCGTGTGTATCTGAGGCCGGTCCGGCCGCAGGACAGCATGCGCATACGCGAAAGCATCGCCAGCCTTTCAGATGAATCGCGCTATTTCCGCTTCTTTTCAGGCATGAAAAAGGTGCCCGATTCGGTGCTCGAGCGGCTTGTGGCCGTCGACGGCGTGGACCATCTCGCCTGGGCGGCACTGGACCTGGCGGAACATGACTTGCCAGCCGCCGGCGTTGTGCGGGCGATCCGCAAGCCCGGTACGCAATCTGCGGAACTCGCGATTGCGACGCTGGATGCCTATCACAATACGGGTCTTGCGCGCATCCTGATGACCACGATTGCATGTGATTGTGCCGATGCGGGCATCCGGACACTCGAGGCCAATGTTCTGGCTGAAAACAAGAAGGCGCGAAACCTGTTCAAGGCGCTCGGCGGCATCTGCACCCAGTCGGATGGTGCCTATATGACCTATGCATTCGATGTGGCGCTGATGACCGATCTTATCAGGGCAATGGACGGGCTGGACGGACGGCAGGATGTGTTCGCCGCTTTCAACAGGTTTGCCGCCTATCAGCCGCGCCTGGCCAGCTGAACAACCACTGGAAACCCCTCTTGCGCCCCGGCGCTGATCGAAGTAGTGACACCGCTCCAGCCGCCGGTTTAGCTCAGCTGGTAGAGCATCTGATTTGTAATCAGAGGGTCGGGAGTTCGAGTCTCTCAACCGGCACCATAAAAAACAAGGACTTAGGTGTGTTCTTGTTCCTCAAACCAGCTAAGAAATCGCTCTGGGGTTCCATTTGGGGTTCCAGCTTACAATGTTGTGAATTTCTCGCGCGAGCCGGTGCGATCGGTGCACATGTCGGTCGGATCGAGTGCGCAGACAGATATTCGCTCATGAACATGCAGAGCTCGTCGTTCTGACCGTACAAGTCTGCGAATCATTCGCCGTGAATTTATTCGCCTTCACTATTGACGACGAGAATCTTGAGACGCTCAAAAAAGCGAATGCCCGCTTCGCTGACGCGTTCCGGTAGCCCCCCCGTCATAGCGATTTTGGCACCCGCCATTACCCAGCCATTGCGACCGACAGTCGGTCGACAATAACCTGAAGGGGCTCGGTATCGTAATGCTTCTCATTGATGCGGAATAAAGGTGAGATCAGGCGAAGGCTGTTCGTAATGAATACCTGGTCGGCAGTGGCCAGGTCGGCGACGGAGATCGCCCCCTCTACTGTATCGAACCCGGCTTTCGGAAGCGCATCAAGTAACCAAGCTCTCATGATTCCACCGAGCGCACCCTCGGATGTTGATGGCGTAACAATCCGGCTGCCAAATCTTGCAAAGACGTTGGCGGAGGCCGCGCAGGCAACGCGTCCTTGTGTGTTCAGCATCAGGGCGTCATCATGGCCCGCCTGGGCGGCGCCCCGCGCAGCCATTATATTGTCCGTATACGCAAGTGTTTTGTGTTGTGCGGTTAGAGAATCAGGATTGCGTGTGATCTCGGTTGAACCGAGCGAGATTGGACAAAACTGGCGATCGACATCCAGTCTGTCTATACGAGCCATGAGCGTTGGTGGCGCTACGGCCGCACCTGCTGCGAGACCGCGCCCGCCGGGACCGCGCGTGACGGTGAGGCGCAGGACTCCCGCGGTCACGCCGTCAACAATTTCATCCACGAGTTCTTCCAGAGCGCGCCGGTCGCAATTGATATCCAGAGCCGCTGCATCGCGCATCAGCCTGTTCAGGTGCGCGTCCCTCAGGAATACCCCGCTCTTGCTCACGAGCGATGTATCGAAGACGCCATCAGCCAGGAGCAACCCCCGGTCGGACAAGTCGAAAGCCTGTGTGGTTTCTGGCATGGCTGCCTGTCGAAGAATGATCATGCGATAGCCTTCAGTCCTGCGAGGCGCAGGAAATTTTCGAGCAGGGCATGCCCTGACTCGCTTAGGATGGATTCCGGATGGAACTGGACCCCGAATATTGGACGGTTGGCATGCGAGATGGCCATGACTTCGCCTCCGGGAGATTCGGCATCAATGACTAGCGGCGTCGCGCCCTGCACCGGCTGGGCAATCAGGGAGTGATACAGGCCGACGCGAAGTGGTTGCGGAAGCCCCTCAAATAGGCGGCCCTTCCTATGTGTGACCGACACAGCGTGTCCATGCGTGGGCTTGCGCGATTTGACCACCTGCCAGCCGAAGGCTTGGGCGATTACCTGATGCCCGAGACAGACGCCCAGAATGGGAATTTCGGTTCCGAATTGCCTAACGATGTCGAGTGAAATGCCGGCTTCATCGGGCGTGCAGGGGCCAGGCGAAATAACGATGGCTGACGGGGCCATCCTTGAAACATCATCCAATGTTGTATGTTGACTGTCCTTTACCTCGAGATTCTGCCCAAGCTCCACGAGGTAACGAGACAGATTGAAGACAAAGCTGTCCTTGTTGTTCAGGACCAGGATCATGCCACATCCGCCTTAGCTAGGTTAAGTCGTTCGATCTTGAGGAGGGTCTCACGATGCTCGGCCGCCGGATCTGAAAGCAGGGTTATTCCGGCACCGGCCCAAAGTTGTGGGCCGATATCGTCGATTTCCATGGTGCGGATGAGGATATTGAAATCGGCCGCGCCGTCGAATCCGACATAGCCGAGCGATCCTGTGAATACACTGCGCGGGCCGCTTTCGAGTTCGTCGATGATCTCCATTGCGCGAAGCTTCGGCGCGCCGGTAATGGATCCGCCGGGAAACACTGCCCCGATTAAGTCAAAAGCATCGCAGTCGGGATGCAATTGGCCTTCAATCGTCGACGTCAGGTGGTGAAGGCCCGCGAAGGTTTCCAGTGCACACAATGATGGCACTGCGACCGAGCCAGATTTGCAAACACGTGAGAGATCGTTTCTGAGCAAGTCGACAATCATGACGTTTTCAGCGCGATCTTTTGACGAGAGTTCCAATTGTCGGCGCAAGCGAATGTCTTCTGAGGGATCCTCGGAGCGTTCGATAGTGCCCTTGATGGGCTGGGCTAACACTTCGCCAGCCGCAGACACGCATACAAGCCGTTCCGGGGATGTGCTGGCAATCACGCGATCAGAAAATCTACCGAAAGCGGCGAAGGGGGCAGGATTGGATCGACGCATTGCGAGGTATAGGCCGAAAGGTGACATGATCGTATTTTCAGTATGGAAGCCTTGCGAAATGTTAGCCTGATAGATGTCGCCTTCGGTAATGTATTCCTTTGTTCGCGCAACCGCTTCCAGATACGTGGATTCCGGTCGAGCTGCGGTCCATTCAACGGGTTCGAAGTATGGCTCAGCCGTCTGATGCTTTCGGGTGCAAGACAACGCATTCACGCGGCTGGTAGCGAGGCTCGCATCGCTTGCCAGGCCTGCTTCGGTCAACCCCGACGACATGATCCAAGTTTCGCAGCGCTCATGGTCAAATGCGAGTAGCGTGTCGTACAGGCCAAATTCCAGTACAGGTCGCCGGATCGGGCCATGGCGAGAACGAAAACCGTCGACGAGTTCTGGTGCAAAATCATACGCCAAGTAGCCAACCGCCCCTCCCTGAAACGGCGGCCCCTCGTCAATTCGCTCATGTCTGTAGGTGTTGAGCCAGACGCGCAGACCGGTCAGTGCAGACAGATTCGATGCGGATTCATCGATGCGCAGCGTTCCATTCACAAAGTGGGCCGTTGAGACTGGATCAACACAAATGTAAGAATATCGAGCCGAAGCATGTCCAGGTTGCGCGCTGTCCAGCCACACGAAGCCTGGCCGGTCGTTGAGCGAAGTCGCCCATCTAACCGGATCACATTCCTGAAGCCGGATCCAACGCATATCTTAAAGGTTCAGCCTGTATTGCTGGAGGCTTTCTAGACTTGAATCCGGGCGTTGCCCATCGAGGAAATCTGAATCCGTTTATAATTGTGCCTGAATGGCTTATTGACTCGAATACGTCTGGCGCGGAGCCTCCTCAATCCAGTCCTGAACTTCCTGCTCGCGCCACCGGACCGCATCGCCTGGCAGCTTGACCGGTGCCGGAAAGACTTTCGCCCGTACCTTGCGCCACAGCGTTGTCCTGCTCTTGTAGCCCGTGAGGTCGAGGACCTCCTTTGCAGTTATCAGTC
>TARA_R110000765_G_scaffold341240_1_pt1 | contig 37033 bp, 57 predicted proteins | sample TARA_R110000765 | Tara Oceans TARA_R110000765 (sample SAMEA4398168) | marine metagenome | biome: Polar Biome; feature: [MES] marine water layer (ENVO:01000295) within the mesopelagic zone...; material: water (ENVO:00002006), including particulate matter (ENVO:01000060) such... | reverse complement strand
TAGATTTGAACATAATCCTAAAATTCCATCTTCGCTACCACTTACTACATACATTTTTTTTAATTCTGACATTTGATTTTGTGTTTTTTAATTATATGTAAATATACAATGTTTTTTTAAAGTATGCAAATTATTTGCACATTATTTATAAGTTTATTTAGTTATTCTATAATACTCTTAAATCTTGTTTTCCTATAAAACTCTCATCTACCTTGTGATTTAGCCATCTGTGATTGAAACAAACTTTAACGGCTACCCACATATTTAAGCGTTGACTCGCCCAAGCATTTGCTTGTTTTTCTGTGTGAAATTTTGCTGGTTTAGTATTGAAAGTATCTATTGTGGTTTCACACTTTGATTCATTCTCGTTTGCTATCTGTAAACTTTCTTCATCTAATACTACCCATAATTTAGTAGATTTTTCTGTTGCTGTAAATTGTCCTCTCATAATTTCTATTTTTTTATTTATTAATTATTAAAAATTGCTTCTCATTGCATTTCCTCTTGTCGCTTGTTCTCCATTTGAAATCCCAAAAGTTAAATGTCCAAAATGCTCTCTACAAAACTCCATTGTAATTTCATCATCAAACTTCATACGCTTATCATTTAATCTTAACTCAAACCAAATGTTCTGAAATCCGTTGTCAAAAGTGTGTAATGTAATAAATGCTCTATCTTCTATTGCATCAAATCCTTCTGTTGATAAACATTGTAATTCATTTGTTGTGATTTTTCTTCCTCCGATGTGTTTGCTAAAATTTTCCATTTTGTGTTTTTTTATGTTATTAATTATATGTAAATATACATTTATTTTTCATTGTATGCAAATATATTGCAACAATATAACATAGGTAGTTTATTGATTATCAATCAGTTACGAATATAAGAAGAAAATTGTTGTTATTTGTTGCAAATTTATTGCAAAAAGACGTCGCTTTTGTGTGCATTTAAAGAGATGCAGTAAACATTTAATAGATATTAGTAGGCAATATGCCAGTCTGCACCCCCTTAAATGCTAAATAGGAGAAGGCTATTATGAGACCTCCCCCTATTTAAACAAGTACACAATTATAGAAAACGTTAGGTTTTATTTTTTACCAGAATCGGCAATCCCTTGACCTAAAACAAGTGTTAAAAGTGAGTAAAATACTTGTGTAGCAGTTTCTACGTCCATACCTAAAAACTTGCACATCACTGGTACTACAATGCTCGAAATTGCATACCAGAATTTTTTTGATTTAAGCATCTGCCCTAAAACGAATTTTTGTAAGAATATCATATTATCTATTTTTGATTATTAAATTAATGTTTCCACTTCTTTCTCCCTTATTTGTTAAATTCTGCATTAAACTTGTATGTGCTTTTTTGCTTAATCCAACAAAATTTTTCTTTCTAGTTTGTCCAGTTAATATGCAGCCCTTACTATTTGAGGTATTATTTCCTATATGAAATAAGATATAACTTCTGTTAGGTACTTCATTAACTATTAGATGATTGTATTTGTAACTTCTTGATTCATCTGCACTTCTTATTCTAATATTATATTTACCTTCTGGAATGCAAGATATGCTTTTTTGATTGTCTAACCAAGGCAATTCTAAAGTTTCACACTCATACTCTCCATCTACATATAATTTCCCTAATGTAGAGTCTTGTGTCATATCATCTCTAATTAGCAGTAAATTGATAGGTTTAGGCTCACAGAACGCCTTTAATATGATGTCTTTAACCTTACCTATCATTCTTCATTTTTTTGGCTTGATTGTATATAGTGATAATAATTGCTAATGATAGAGATAATGTTGTAAGCATAGCGTTAAAATCTACAATACCAATTCCAATAGCCCCTAAATTTGTTGTCCATAAAAAAACCGATTCTTTCACACTATTTTGTATTTCTGATTTCATAATAATTTCTTATTATATTAATTCGTTTTATTACAAACCCATAGCTTACTGGTGTAAGTTAAATTTGCATTAATTAAGTTTGTTGTTATTCCGTTGTATCTAATTGTCATATTCTGGTAAGTATTCGTTATCTTGTAATTCCCACATTTCTATTCCTAATCCGTCTCCACACCATAAATTAGCATTATATTCTGTGTGCAAAATAAATTTTTTCCAACTCTCAAACATAAAGAGATAATCCTCAATTATTTGCGAAGTTATTACGAGAATTTCAGTACCATCTAAACTAGTGTATTTATAAGAGATAAATTGCTTATTAAGAACATCAAATTGCTGAGAATTTAATAGGTAATAATTTTTCATTTATGTTTGCATTTAGTTAATCCTATTAATTCTTTTTCTAAATTAACAATCCTATCTGAACATTCATTTATTACTTTAATCTTTTTTTCAAGCCTATTTTCTAATACTTCTAAATCCTCTCCTAATTGATTTATTTGACTGTAAGCAATTCCCATTGTAAAAATGATTCCTATAATCCATATAATATTTCCTATGTTAAGAGTAAAATCTTTCATTATATATTTTCAAAATTACTGTTTCCACTTACTACAAAAGGATTCCCACCATTACCACTTGAATCAGTTCCATCTCCCTCAAATTTATAATAGCCTTTTAAATTACTTGCTGCTGAATGTGTAGTTAAATCTTTTGGAGTTCCCTCATTATAAATTTCAGCAACTTCCGATGCAGTTAATTGCTTATTCCACCAAGACAAATCATTGTATTTTGTTTCAGCACTATCTCCAGATTTTGCGTAAGACCAAGAATTACTTCCTACTGTTATTTGTCTGTCGGCAGTTGTCATATTTACTGCACCATTACTATTTCCATTAGCATAATATCCACTACCCATATCAGTCCCATTCCAGTACATTTTTGCATAGTTACCTCCAGCATTTGCCGTAGCACTTTGTGTTATGGTTATTAGTGTAAAATTATCATCTCCAACATTCCCTCTATTTGAAGCACTCCAATAACTACTTCCTAATCCAGACGCTTGATAAGCAGCAGCATAATTTCCAGAATTAACTTGCATTAGCCAAAAATTCTGACTATATCTTGTAGGGCTTCCAGATGCAAATTGATAATAAATTCTATTATTATCTTCTCTGTAATAAATTCTAATTAAATTAGTGTAAGATACATAAGGGTCTACGGCAGATGCAAATAAATGTATATTAGTATTTAATGATGTAGACCACCCTACTTTTATCCAAAAACTAATTGAATAAGCATCTGATTGTCTAAAATTAAATTTACCATTAGTATCTGCTAACCTTATTGACTGCCCTACTCCAGTTGTTATTGACCTTGAGACACATTTTGTATTTGTAAAACTTGCTGGTATATCAACTCCATTAACTGTACTAATTGCATTTTTTTCTACATTAGAAACTTTATTAATATCTCCAATAGGGACATTTGTTATTTTATCTATGCCCATTAAGCGTTAAGAATAAAAGTATTGTCTGGACTAAAATAAATACAATCTCCATTTTCCTCTATTCCATATCCTATAATTCTTACTGCTTCCCCACTCTGTGATGGTCTTGTAGTAACTACTCTCCCAGCCGTTGGACTTAAATAAACCGAAGCACCAGCCACATCTATTGCATCAAACATTGTAACTGCACCATTTAGCAACATTCCGTCTACGGCTGGATTTGTCCCCATCGCTACGGCTAATAATCCTTCATAGTATCCAGTCGCATTATTGTCGGTTGCATACCATACTACACCACCTTCCTCTCCTTGTTTCATAGTATAAACTTTTCCAGCAACTGTTGTGCCAGTACCAATGAACGTGATATCCCCACTACCACGTCCATCAGTGCTTGACTGTATATTTACAACTCTGTCCTTTCTTTTTTCATATTTCTGTGAAGCCATAATGTAAAAATACTAAAATTAATTATTTATCCTATTAATTGTACTAAAACTGTAACATCTCCAGATGATGGTGCTGTTGCAAATCCTATTGTTACTGCACTAGTACTCGTTCTAACTACATCAGCATATACTGTTTCAAAACTAGATGTGTCATACATTTGTACCATAACTGCTCTACTACCTAAATTATGAGTAACTGTTGCAGATACACTTCCTCCAACTGTTGTTGAATAGCGTCTTGCTTGTAACCCAGCCGGTGTAACTGCTAAACTTGCAGATGAACTTGTTTTAGCTTCTGTTGTAGTAGCTAATTCAACAATACCTTTTGTAGTTAAATTTGCGTCAGGCTCATCTCCAGTATTTGTTCCAGATTGTCCACTTAAATAAGTACTTGAAATTGCAGTTCCTTGCCATACACCAGTTCCAATAGTACCAACTGTTGTTAGTGATGTATTTCCAGCCGTTGCAGATTTTCCAGCTAATGCAGATGTTATTCCACTAGCATATGAAGCATCATCTCCGATTGCTGCTGCTAATTCATTTAAAGTGTCTAATGCACCTGGAGCCCCTCCAACTAATGAAGTGATTTTTCCAGTAACATAAGCCGTAGTTGCAATCTGTGTAGAGTTAGTTGCTGCACTTGCCGTAGGTGCAGTTGGTGTCCCAGTTAATGCTGGAGAAGCCTTTGGTGCTAAATTTGCAACTGTCATTCCTTTAACTCCAGCTAAATCTGTTAATTCTGAATCCATTACTGCACCAGCAGAAGTAACATTTGCTGCATCAGTAACATTTGCACCAGCTTCAATTCCGTCTAATTTAGAATTATCTGCACTTGTAAAATTGATTTGTGTTAGACCACCATTACCAACAGAATATGTTGTATTAGTGTCAGTAGATGAAACAGTACCATTTGCAGCGATTGTAACATTAGTCCCTCCAGTTAAAGCAGCAACAACATTAGTTGTATCTGTAACGTCAGCACTTGCTTCAATAGCATCTAACTTAGATTTTAAAGTTGTCGTAAAATTCTTCTGTGTTAATCCACCATCTCCAACAGAATAAGTTGTATTAGTATCTGTTGATGATAAAACCCCACTACTTATACTTAAATTACTTCCTACTTTTATACCACCTAAAACTGAGCCAGATGCCGTTGGTAAAGAGAAATTATTTGCACTTGTAGCAATACCAGATAACTTAGAAGTTTGTGCAGATGAAATTCCAGTTTTAGCAGTATTTGCATCAATTTCAGCAATCGTTGCAGATGATAAAGCGATTGTTACAGAGCCACTTGTTCCACCACCAGTTAATCCAGTTCCAGTATTTACGGCAGTCATATCCCCAGTTGCAGATGATAAAGATACCCAAGCACTCGCAGTCGCATATTTTAAAATATCGCTTGATGTGTTGTAGTATAATTGTCCCTCAACTACGGCAGGGTCTGTCGCAAGTTTTTGCACAACTACGTTTAGTAATTGATTGTCATTTAAATCTATTGTACCTTGTACGTCTAGATTATTTAAAAATTTAATAGCCATTTTTTTTGTTTTTGTTTATTGTTAATTTATTAGTTAAAGTATGCCTTTCCACTAAAAGACGATACAAATGTTAGTGTTGCTTGTGTTGTTGAATTATAGCCAACTTGACCAATGACAACTGTACCAGCAGAATCTACAACTGTTACACTCGGAAATTTATTTAAATTGTGATTCACTACCCAAGTTGCCGAAGCACTAGATTGTGTATGTGCAAAGTGTTTGTCGCCAATTCCGTCTGCCGCTGATTTAAAAACGAGTTTACCAGTATTTGCTTCCGATACTAAATACTCATCTGTCGATGCTTGTGTTTCTGTTAAGGTAAATCCAAAACCAGTATTATAGTTTTCTGGTCTACCATTTGCTTCATTTACTAATACTAAATTTGTAGTATTGTCTGTTATTGTTTTAAATATTCTATGTGTAGTATCGTTTGCTGCCGTTAGTGATATAACTAAATCATCTATAATACTTGCAACTGTATCGTTAGTGTCTATTGCAATATCTATTCTTAAATCACAATCATCTGGAGTAATTAAATTACCAAGACCTCCAACATTAAAAGCTACGCAAATTTTCTTAGTATTACTTGTAGTCCATAAATAAAAATATTTATTATTTAGGCTACCATTATTATCTGCAACTGGTACTAATGTAAGGGTGCTAACGTGATTTGTAGTTATATAAGATACGTTACCATCAATTTTTCCTATGACGCTATTATTACTCGCATCTTCAAATCTCTTTGGATTGTGTACTTGTGTCCCCTTTTGTTTACTATGAAAATTACTCATCTATTAATAAAATATTATTCCTCCCATTTTGTTAGCAGTAACATCTCCCATAGCGTCCTCATCTTTATCAACGCTATTTTTGTATGTAGGATAATCACTTAAATTATTGTCGTCTGTCATAAAATCTAGCATATCTTGTAAAAATAACGTTGCCTTTCTAAAACAATCTTGCTTAATTAAATCAAATTGTTTTGGACTAACGGCAGTTGAAAAGTCATCTATGTTTTGCATAACACCAGTACCAGTTGTCTGATATTGGATATCATTTAACATTTCAAATTTAACAAACCAGCATAATGTTCTAATTAGATAATCATTCATAAGTGTAGTATTAGCAGCAGTTAAACTAGAAGCTGAATTTTGTATAACTAATTCTTCGTAATATGCTCTACCAATAGTTTTTTCTATATGAGTAATTTCTGCTATCTTAATAATATCAGTAGTAATTAGACCACCATCAAAATTAGCAGTATTTAAGGTTGCTATGATTTGGGCTTTACTGACTAACGTGTTTAAGTTATTTACGTTATTATAAGGCATTATGCAGTTATTGTAGTTATTTCTATATCACAAACTAATGTGTTAGCCGTTCCTTTTACCATTAACATATCTGACAATGCAGTATCTCCCACAGCCATTTGATTATTCATTAGTAAATATGAACCTCCAGCACCTAATTTAATTTGATAAAAACTAGCTGCCCCATTGTGAACGGCAAGCGTTACAAAATTAGTATCATCTAAATTAGTTATTCTGAAATACTCTAAACTATCTCCCACAACTGTACCAGCAGAATCTGCCGCTGCAAAATTTATTAATACTGTTGATGTTGTTGCACAAGACATTATTCTCGTTGATACTTCTCCTTGACTAGCAACTTCGTGAGTAATAGTGTTTCCGTGTGAATGTCCGTTTAAAGATATTAGTTCTGTTATAGTGCTTGTAAGTGTTGCTGCCGTTACTGTTGTAGCCATTTTGTTTTATTTTAAATTTTAATATTCTTTTTTGTCTTTTTTATCTTCTTTTTCTTTTTTATCTTTTTCCTCTATTACGATTTCCTCTGCATCAGCATCTACATCTTCTTCTTCTTTTTGGTTGTTTAATTTATCGTAATTAGGTTTCTCATCATATCCAATAATACTTCTTAATTCGTTAATCTCTAATACTGTTGAAATATCAACATCACTAAAGAAAGAAATTGGTGGCTCATATTTAACGTTTAAATCCTCTGCACTAAATCCATTATCAATTAATACTTTTCTTATTGGCTGCATTAAATAGTTTACTGTATTTTTTACCACTGTTGTCATAACCATTTCGTAAGCTATTCTAATTTCGCTTCCAGTATTATTCATTTTACCAGCCGACACTATTCCAGACAATGCTGGTTGCCAGCGGTGTGCAGTTATAATGTTTTGATTTGTAGTGTTTTGTAAATCTAAAAAATTGCCCTCGCTTGTATCTCCAATAGGAGTTACTGTTGCTGGAGATGAATCTCCATTTTTTACCATAAATAAAATCTTCCCATTGTTGCCCTCTCCAGTAAATTTATTCTTAGCTTCTTCAATTAAGTTTTCTGCTTCATCGTCAGACATATCTCCGTTTATTTCAACTATTGCAGACGGCTGAAAATGATTTTTGAATTTACTATTATTCCATCTTCCAATCTCATAATCAACTGATATTGATTCTAATACGGCAATATAATCTGGCATTCCGTAATGAGTAAATTCTGGCTCATATTTTTTTAAGTGTATTGCACTTCTTTTAACACCACCATCTCTTACAAAATCTGGATACAATGGTAAAACAACTGCCTTTGCTTTAGTGTGATTGTAATTTTCCCAATCGTGATGTACTATAATGCTTTCAGTATCTTTTGCTTTTCTAACTTTCGTTGCGTCTATATGAAATAAATTAACACCACCTTCATAAGTTACTACCTCAATATAGGCATTTGCAAATGTATAATTATCAGATAATATCTTATACCATACATCAGTAAAATTTTCTGCGTTGCTATTTACGTTTTTAAAAAAATCAAGCAATTTTTCGTCCTCTGTCATAAATCCACACCCAAGAGAAAATGCTACTTTCTGCTCTAATATAGACCTATGTGTTGCAGACTTTCTTCGCAACATAGCCAAATGTTGAGGTAAATCGTTTTTAGCTTTATCTCCGAAAGGTATATAATCGTATGATAAATTTGCTAATTCTTTTTCCTCTGAAAAATCTCTTTGTGTTACAAAATTCATTACTTTGAATTTCACTCCACCAGAAATGCTATTTTTTCTTACTTGCTTTCTTTTTGTCATTAGTGTAAGTTGGTTTGTTTTCTATAATTTCTACTGAATCATATCCATTTCTATGTAAATTTTCTAACGTGCTTTGCGTTATGTGTTCTACAAAAATTTTTTCTCTACCGAAACGAATCCAAGTCGATGACGCTACATCATCTTTCAGTTTGTAAGTTACATTTTTTTTCATAATCTTATTTAATTTATTAATTATTTTTTCGTTCTTAGTTTTATTACAATTACAACTCATTATTTTATACAAGAAAAAAAGCTGGATAGTGAGCATAACTCGCTACCCAGCCTTTTAAAATACAAACACTATTTTCTGTTCCTTCTTAAGATAGAATGTATGACTGGTCTCCAGTCGTTTCTATTTCTACACCATTCCCAGATGCATCATATTCTCTAGGATATTCAGCCATAACACCAGTTAATTTTACAACTGTTTCGTTAGGGTCTTGTAATGCAGTTCCAGAATTTTGCTCTCCACTTCCAAACTCTAAGAAAGCGTCTGGAGAAAAGATGTTGTCATATCCTAATACAAACTTATAAGTTACATCAGTTGCATCAGTTGCATACGTTTCAACGATTGCAAATAATCCACAAGAATCTTTTAAGTTCTCTAATCTAGCATTTACTTCCGAAGTTATTTTCGGTATTGTAAATCCTAATTCAGTTTCTACTACTGTTGAGCCATTTTCTCTTGTTGCGTTAGCAGTGTAGTAAGCAGTTTCTCTGTCAAATTCAAATTTAAACATATATGCACCACCAGTAGTTACAAAACCACCGATAGATGTAAATGTATGTGTATTCGCAGCCGTTCCTATTGTAGCGGAAGTTACATTTGCTACCTCTCCTAAATAAATAGCTTTGATACCTCCTCTACGATTTCTGTCTGAACAAGTAATTACGTGTCCTTTTGTTAATACTCCCATTTTATTTTATTTTTTTAAGTTAGTAATTATATTGTATCGTTAGAATCAGCAGTAACAGTTAACTCAGCGTTTTTGAAATTCGTTCCAATTACATACTCAAATCTAAATCTATTAACTTTCTCATCTTTATTGTACCAAACATCAGCACCACTTACTGCATTATAATCAGTAGCAATAACAATGTTATTTTTAACAGTTAAAACACTAAGATGTCCATCAAGTTTTTTTGCTGGAGTATGTAAAGATTTAGCAGTTAAAGGTACTGCAATATTTGAATCAGTAGTTATATGAGTATCCCATTGTCCCATTTCTACAACTGGAATTCCTTGATAAGCTAAAGATGGAGTTCCGTTTACAGAAGATAGGTAAGCTAATTCTTGATTACCAGTTCTTAATGTTGCTCTGTAATTATCACACATTGAACGAGTTGCAAAGAATACTAAATCAGCTCTATTCTCCATTCCTTCGTTTGGCATAGCGTTTAATTGTGCTTGAAAAGTATCTCTTGCAGTATTAGCAATTAATGTAGAAACTACTTCTAATTTCTGTGCAGTTGGTAAACCAGCTAATTGCTTTAAAATTCCATCATAAGAATTATAGTCAGCATAAGCATTTGCAGCATTTGCTGAATCAGAAAACCATAGTTGTCTTTCTAAATCTCTTTTAACACCTCTTAGCATAATGTCAGCAACAATCGTTTGTAAGATTGTCCCAGTAATATCATCTTTGTTTAATCCTAATTTTAGTAACTCTCCTTTAATTGTATTAAAGAAAGTTCCACCTGATTGCTCAATTTCTGCTTCCATTCTTGCAACAGTAATTGTTCTTTGCGTATATGTTACACCAGTTTGACCTTGAAATCCAGCAGCTTCTGCTATTGTGATTTTATCTAGTGTAGAAAATTTGTCTAGTTTTTGTGAAGACTTCACATTTGTCATTATCTCGAAATAATCTAAAGCACTATTCTGTACGAATAATGGTTGTAGAAAATACTTTTGAGCATCTTCTTTAGAATAAGTTAATGAGCTTGTAATTAGATTTGCCATTTTTTTCTTTTTTTATTTGTTAATTATTAGTTCTTTTTTGTAAAATTGAAAGCACCATCTCCATCAATCATTTCATTTGCAGTATCTCCCCAAACATTTGTTTCGGAAGAATCTGGTGTAGTAACCACAGGGTCTGCAGTTTCTTCTACTTCACTAGGTGTAGCATTATGTTTATTTATTTCTGCTTCAAGGTCTGCTTTTTCTACTTCCATAGATGCAATAGTTTCTTCCATTGTAGCAATTAAACTTTTTGAAGAATCTAATTCAGTATGTACTGAATCTAATTCAACTAATTTTTCAGAGAATCCAATTATCTGTTCCTTGATACTTTCATCGTCTGTAATATTTACTGTAACATCTTCTGTTACTTCTTTAGCTTCTACCTCTGTATTTGTTACAAAATTAGCAACTGCATTTTTAAGGTCTAAAAGCATATTTTTAACTTCTTCCATTTCTGTATTATTTTCGTTAGTATATTTATCTTCTACCCATTTAGGTATATTATTAGTTATCTTTGTCAAATCAAAATGAGCAGCTACTTTGATTGCTTCGGTTACATTATCAATTAGTCCTACTTCCATAGCTTCGTTACTTGTAAACCAAGTTTCCTCGTCCATCATTTTGATAATTTCTTTTTCAGAAATATTTGATTTTCCTTTATAAATTGTAACCATTTGTCCTTTCATTTTATCTAATAATTCTGCTCGTTTAGATAAATCTTTACTCTCTCCCATAACTCCAGCCGAAGGATTGTGAATCATTATTAAAGAATTTTCTGACGCTGATATTGAATCTCCAGCCAACATAATGATTGAAGCCATAGACGCTGATAATCCTTCTATTTCAATAGATACTTTTCCGTCATATTTTTTTAAGGCATTATAAATAGCCATACCCTCAAAAACATCTCCACCTACTGAATTTATCCTTACAAGAATATCATCTCCTTTAGCATCATTGATTTGCTCAATTACGTTTTTAGCCGTAAGGTCAAAGCTACCAATTACGTCATAAATTAAAATTTCTTTCATATTGTTTGTTTGTTTAATGCAATAATACTAAATATAAATTAAACAGTTTACGAAGTTATTAGCGATAAATATTGTTACTCGGTTGTAATTTTTTTTGATACTCGTAAATAATTGTCTGTATTTGTCTTTCTGACAATTTATATTCTATGCTAATATCTATAAAAGTATGATTCATATGTCCATCATTATCTTTTAACTTTTTATAAAAATCTTGTATTATTAAATAATTTCTTAATGCTACTGGCTTAATCGTTCCGTTCTGTGATAAATGAAATATAATATCCTTAATCGTTGCACCATCTCCAAAACGAACTACAATCTCGTTTTTTAAAATATCACAAAATTTAAGTACTCTTTTTATATTATTTCTCTTTCCCATAAATCAAATAAAACAAAACTCCAAAATTTAACAACAGTATCTCTGCAATCTACACAATTATATTCTTCCTCGCTAAAACTTTCCATACTTTGAAATAAATTATTATAATGCGAAAATAACTTTTTAATTTCCTTATTACTATGTTTATTGTATTTACTAAAATATTTTGCGTTGTTATTAAAGCAATAATGCACCTTACCTCTAATCAAATCATTAACTGCATTTGCTTCTTTTACTACCACTTCTTCTTGGGACATACTTTTGACTTTATTTTAGTTATTGACGCTAAAGGACATTTACACAAACTGCACCCAGCACCATTAAAGATTAATAAATATTTTTCACTTTTGTACTCACAAGAATTACATATAGCCATTCTTTCTTTCCTTACTTCATTATTTGTAAATAAATTCCACATAATTATATTTTTTAAAAACTCATTCTCGATTCCATTACACTTACACTTTTTTGTGTGCTACTAATTGATTGCTCTGTTACTACAACTTCTTGCGAATTTAATGCTTCTGCTATTCTACCAACATCTTCATCAGTCATCTGGCTTTGATTTTGTCTTTTAATCTGTCCGTCTAACATTCGTGTTATACCACCATCTGCAAACTTAACGCCACCACCAGCTTGATTTATTGCTGACAATTCATTTCTAAACATTGATGTTGATTGCTTATTTATTATTGCTTCCCCACCTTCTGCTTCCATTAGTTTTCCTCCAGACCTAAATTTAATACCTCCGTTTTTATGACTTGCACCACTAAACATACCTCCACGTTTTAATTCTCCACCATTTTCAAACTCCTCTGCTATAAGACCACCATCTGCAAACGTTGTTTTATCAATAGTATCTAATTGGAATTTAGTCATAATTACTTGTGCAGCAATCGGAATCAAACTTAAAGGCCAAGGAATAGTAGATGCTATTTTCATAACTGCTTGAGCACCACTTAAAATTGCTTGTTGCTTACTTGTTTTTTTATTTCTCTCAAATGCTTCCCTTTCAATTATTTCTTTTTGTCTATCAAATTTTTGTGTTATTCTTAATTCAGCAGCAGCTTTTTGCTCATCTGTCATTGTTTTATAACGTGATGATTCTTTAAGGTTTTGCATCTCCGTAGATTGTTGCTTATCTAATCCCTTAACTCTTTCTTCTGTTTCCTTATTTAATAAATCTGCCCTAGCACCAATAATATCATTTACGGCAGATAGTCCCATCATTGTTGCTGCAAATGCTTCTTCTCCTTTTTCTCCACCACCAAACAATTTCTGCATTATATTATCTTCCCCCTCTACTCCAGACGCTGATTGTCCAAGTTTAATAATCATTCCATCTAATTCTGCTATTCGTTTTGTGTCAGCATCTGATAATGTTTCTCCAGCTTTTACTCTCGCAATTATTCTTTGAATCTCTAGTCTGTGTAATGTTGCTTGTGCTTTATTAACTCTATCTGCAACACCTTCTCCTTTTCCTAATGTTGCTATCAATGCTTCGTTAAGTGCAATTTCTTCATCAATTTTTTGTAATACAGTTTGTTTTGATGCTGCACTATTATCATCTCCAGTTTTCAATTTTTTATCTAAAACAAGAATTTCTTTTTTAATAGCTTTATATTTATCACTATCTATTATTTCTTTCTTTAGTAATTTATTATATTCTTGTTTCTTTTTATTGATTTGTTCTATTGTAGCAGATTGCATTTTATCAATCTTTTCTTTGGTCATTGTAGTATCAGTTCCTTTTTTCATTAATACATTTAACTTCCGTTGTGATTCAACTATTTGTTTAGTAGCGTTATTAAAATCACTACTCCCTTCTAAAGACGCTGATTTTACTTTTTCTAAATCCATCAATTTTTGTCTGTAACCATCTATTGATTTTGTATAAGTTTTATTTGCTATTTCTTTTAAAGTTAGACTATCATTATATGCAAATTGTTCTTTTTGTAGTTCTGTTATGTATAAAGACAAAGCGTCTATTTGTCTTTTAGTAGCAGTTGTATCTTCACTTTTGTTTTTGATTCCTTGCAACGTATTATATAAAACAATATTTTGATTCGTTCCTAATGCCATAAAAGCACTTCCTGCTTTTTCAAGCCAATTAACATTGTCGGATGCTTTAGAATTTTCTAAATCAAGTAAATCATTTGTTAATTCTTGTAATTTTTGTTGAGCACCTTTCATTTTAGCATTTGTAATTAGTGCTTCTGAATTTCTTTTTAATGCTGCACTACTTGCTTCTGTATTTATATTTTCTAATGTTAGATTCCCATTCAATTCACGTACTTCTGTATTTAGTTTAGCAACTGCTTTTTCCCTCATTTCTGTACTATTGGATTCATCTTTAGCCAAATCAACTAACGTGTTTATGTTAGATATTTGCTCTCCAGTTTGTTTTGCTGCATCTATTCCAATGTTGTCTATATTTTTTTGTGATTTTTCAACTGCCGTTAATTCTTTAGACCAATTTGATAGAGCATAACCTATGGCTAAAATAGCCGCTGCAACTGCTACATAAGGATTTTTCATTAATGCTGAATTTAATAATAAGGTTTTTGCCCTTGCAACACTTGCACCTATTGAAAAACTTTTTAACTGTAAATTGGTTAGCATTATACCTACCTTATATAATCCCCAAGCAACGGCTCCAGTTTTTAATAAAAGAGCTATACGTGATGAATGTTTAATAATCCAAGAAAGAGAATCTATAACTGCTATAAATATTGGTTTTAATTCTTCTCCTAATAATACTTTTTGTGCTGTGTATTGTGAATTAAGCCTAGATTGTGATTGCTCTAATGTTTCTTGTTGCATCGCTACTGCTGCTGCTAAACTACTATTTTCTCCGTAATCAGTATTTACTTGTTGTAGTATATTGTCGTAGTCTTCTAATTGTGCAGTTCCTAATGCACCTACACCAGTCAATGCTTTAACGTTTGGAATCAATGCCGTTAGTGCATCAGCGTCTTTCTCGGCTGCTTTAGAAATTTGTTTAAGGGTATTCATAAATCCTTCCCCTTTTAATGCCGTTACTCCATAAGAAATACCTAATCTCTTAAATTCTTTTTGAGCCGTTTCAGATGGCTTAATCAATGCACCAATAGCACCCTTTAAAGCCGTAGTTGCTACGTTAGTATTTAATCCTTGTTTAGTTAATACTGCCATTGCAGATAATAATTCTTTATATCCTAAACCAGCTTGTTTTGCAATAGGTGCAACTGTACCAATCGTTGTAGATAATTCTTCCACAGTAGTCTTACCAAATTTCTGTGCAGAGAAAAAAGCTGCAGCCACTTCCGTAGCATCTTTAGTTTCTAATCCAAAGGCATTTATTATTGTTGTGATTCCATCTGTTGCAGTCGTTAAATCTGTAACACCACCGATTGCTAACTCAGATGCAACTCGTAAAAAATCAACTGCATCTGCTGCTGGTACTCCAGCCGATACTGCATCAAATAGTGCCTTATTCATATCCTCTATCTCCAATCCGAACTCTTGCATTACTTCGATTGCACCAGTCTTTAATGTATCTCCAAATTTATCTATATCAGCACTACTCATCAATGACAGAATATTAGTAAATCCTTTTTCAAATTTTCCGAAATCTCCAGTTACTTGCTGCACTACTCTACTGATTGCTTGAAATGCAACAACTGCACCACCTATTGCTAATCCAGTCGCTGCTAATTTTTCTTTAACACCACCTAATGCACTACCATAATTACCTACGTTTCTAAAATTATTACCTAATGATTTATCAAATTCTTTTAGCTTACCATTGTTCGCAGTGTACTCTGCTTTCATTTTTTTCATAGCAGCCGTGTTATTGGTCAAGCCACCAGTTGTACCTTTAATTTTTGTAATTAGTTCTTTATTTCTTGCTACTAATCCATTGTATGAGCCATCTAATTTTTGTGATGCTTTACTAGAATCAAGGATTGCTTTACTTTCTTTATTGCGTTCTGAACGTAATTGCTTTAATTTTAATTTAGTATCTACAATATTTTTAGCGTGAATCTTTTGCATACCAGCATTTTTCTTACTGGCAGTTGTCATATTTTTTAGTTTTTGTTCTGCCTTTGTGATTGCAGCTTCCAACTGTTGAAGGTCTTGTGTCCCTATGATTTTTATATCAATTATCTTGCTTATCTTACTCATATTTGATTATCCTTTAATTACTTTATTAACTGTTTCTTTGTCCTCTGTATATAAATCAATTATATTCCCATTATCATCTTTAGTTACCATTCCACTACCACCACCATTTTCTCCTAAATGTACTGCACCACTACTATCTACTACTAAAACATTTCGTCTGTCATTGTCCGAAGTACCTCCACCTATTACTAAAATAGCGTCATCATCTTTTTTATTATATTGTCCTAATATAATTTGATTCTGTTTTTGTGTTGTCAAATTACTACCAAGCAATATGTTTCCATTTTCAGATGGGCTATCATTGTTACCTCGCAATACCAATCCTTCATTAGAATATGATTGACCTCTATCCTTTATTCTTGCTTTATCATCTATTCTAGTATTTCTATTCTTTCCTAATGTTGGTTGTTGTTTACGAAGTTTTAATTTTACGTTATCTTTTACATCTCCAAATTGGATTAGTTCTACTTTTGTAGTTCCTTGTGTGCTTGGTTTATAATCTATTACTTTGTGTATTATCCAGTATCCACCATTTGCACCAGCATTGTCTGTTATCCAAACTGGTTTTTGTAAATCTAATTGAGAGATATCTCCAGCTTTTAAATCAAAATATACTGTTTTAATTCTTGGGCTATCAGATAATTTATTTATAAATTTTTTCCAATAGGTTTTGTACAATCCATCTATTGCTCTATCGCCATAATCTAAATTAGCAAAATTAGTATCTGTATCGTGGAATGTACTTGCAGATGGATATATATTACTTAATCCATTATTGCCGTTTTGCCAGCACCAACTTTGATAGACTCCTTCAATACCAGGTGTTGGCTGCATACCTTCATACGATAGTATTCTCATATGATGTGTTTCCATAACTTCTGGCTTCTGACTATGTGCTATGTCCTCAATATATTCTGATACTATTAAAGGGATTCTAACTAAATTTGATTCGCTTTGTGAGAACTCCCATTCTTCAAACATATATGTTGGAGCCGTTATTGGATTACCTACTTCTTCAATCTCATCAATAAAACCATCTGCTAATAATACTTTTAATGAATGATACTCTTGTAGCAAATCTTGTTCAATCTCATCAACATATCCATCTCCACTATCTTTAGCATATTTAAAATATAATTCTTTTCGTATATCGTCTAATATAAATTTAGTTGTCTGTGGTTTACTCATATCCATTTTTCCACTCCAATCTTGTGCTTGGTTTCTTCCTAAATAAAAATCATTATAAGGCTCAACAGTAACTGATTTCTCTAACTCGTTTGTATCCCAGTATAAATTAAACATACCAGTTACTGCTTTTACTAAATCAATTTTTGGAATATCACAAGGTAAATATGTACCCATTTGAATTTTATCTCCGTATGCTACTCTACCTACTCTATCTACTTCAAATGTAGTTTCTGGCAGAAATCCACCATTTGCATTTTTTATATCATCAAAATTACCTATCTTCAATGTTCTAGAATGTTGGTCTTCCCCTACTATTTCTCCTTGCTTTCCGTGTAATACCCAGCACATTTGATTTTCTGGAGATACATTATTTAAATGATTATTTGCTTCTAAATTTGTTATAAATATACAGACCTCATCTCCAGCCAATAATGGTTGAGTACCAGTATTCAATGATAATGTCTGCCAGTGTATATGAGTATATTGTCCCGCTGGTTGCTGACTCACATCTAAGGTTATTGTTTGCTGACTTATATCGTCATTTAATACATCACTAATAAGTATTAAAGGGTCGTGAGATGTGGGTTGAGTTATTGGGCATTGTGTCATAGCCCTAAACATAGCATCTTGATTCCCCCCTAATACATAACCTCCAAGATTGCTGGTTGGAGTTAAAGAATGTGGTCTATCATTTACTTGTAAATCTCTAAATACAATAACCGCTGCATATACTTCCGAGCCAGTTAATCTACCACATTGTATTTCAGAACGTATCTCATAATCTCCATCTTTTTGTACTGTCCAAGAATGATAAGGTGCTGGAGATATATTTCCAGTTCCCTCATCGTAGTCGTGTCCGTGCCTCATAGGATAGGACTCGTTTAATTCTGATACATAAGTAGAATCGTGAGTAGCTAATTTTTGACGACCATATACATCTTTATCCTCCGTATCAAATGGAAGTAATTTTTCTATACCCCTCTGCCAAGGGTCAGGGTCTCCACTCCACGAGGTATATCTGCGTATCCATCTTGCTTGTAAATTATCTGGAAATTGGTCGTGTACAAGTAATGCTTGGAATCTTGCTCTAACCTCACTATCTCTATGTCCTAATGGATTGTCTTTTGTCCAGTTGTCTAATGATGTTGGTATAATTAATTTTTCAAATAAATCCGAATTAAAGAAATTACTTTTTATAGTATATCCAGCAGCATTAAAATATGTGTTTAGTAAATTTTTAACAAAGTATGATGGTCTTACTTCTGATAGGTCTATTTTTTTTACGTAGTTCTGACCACCTACCCATTTTGTTTTCTTCCATTCTCCCCAGCATATAACTGGTAAGCACCAAACATTATTAGGAACAGTATTTATTTCATTCCATAATCCGTTAGTCCATTCGTGTACAATACCACCATCAAAATTGCTTGGGACATCACACATAAATTCTTCAGAGAATACCTTTCCCCAAGTAATATTACTTCCTAAAATTGTAACACTATATGATGTTAATTTATCAAATGAAGTTATTGATTTTACTTGTATCCCTCCAACAATCAAAACATTACTGTTTAATGATATTCTACACTCAACACTATTATCTAATAATGATGTAAAATTAACTGCATTATCAAATCCTATATTGTTTAATACTTTATTATTGTTTTTAGTTGCTGGGATATTTAATGTCTTACTATATGTTCCAGTCGTTTCGCTTACATTAATAATGTTTTTAATTCCAAAATTAAGGGCTAAAGGAAAATTTGTTGATTCAAATAAATCCAAAGTACCTAGTATTTCATTATGTTTAAATACCTCAACCTTTACATCTCCGTTTACCATTTATCTCTGTGTTAATATTTCGTTAGACATTCTTAATGACAATGTCATTTGTCCTACTGATTTACCTTTTGGCTTTGTATTCATTTGTTTTGTAACGCTATAAACTGCGTTGATTTTTCCAGTCTGTAAATTCTCTACCCATATTTGAGGGCTTGTAATTATTTCTGATAGCCATCTCAATTCAGTTGCTATATGGAATTTACTTTTAACTGTGATTGTTTCATTAGCTATAATGTTAGTAGATGATAATGTTCGAGAACTACTGCCGTAAGTATTATTAAATAAATAGCCCATTGAATTAATATCTTCTGTATTAGACCTTCTATGACCTAAAGGAGATTTAGTTAATTTGCTTTTTACACTTGTTGTTACTTGCAACTCGCTATTAAATGTATATCCATCAATACCACCTTTTCTGTTTTTCCAATAGACTCTTAATCGTTCCGTAGAACATTTTTCCTTATCTATTATATAATGACCTATTTCCGATACTTGTGCAGCATTATGGTCTTGCACCCAGTAACTAACTCTATATGCAGCATCCTTAATACTGTTCCAAGCATTAACTCCTATTTTTTCTATTATATTAGGAACTCCAACTCCTATTGAATTTAATCCCTTTCCTAGTTTATTTGAAAGACCATCATATAAAGCATTTGATATATTACCACTCCAAACGTTTGGTCTAGCAGCTTGAATCTCCTCTGAAAAAGGTGATATTATATATCTTAATTGCGTTGCTTTGTGAGTATTAAAAATATAAGCATAATCATTATCAGTATGTGATTGCTTTGTAAGACCACTTTGTTTAAAAGGTAGATTCCCTCCACCCATAGGTCTGCTTGTTAAAAAATGTCCTAATCCATTTTGTGTGCTTGAATCCATATGAGTTCTATAAATATCATAAAATGTTGACTGACTTAGATTAAAGGTTTCTTCGTGTTGTGTTGCAGCATCAATACCATACGCTTCCCCAGTATTATACCAGGCATTCATATTGCTATTATAGTAAATCTCTCCAGAAGGTGCTACCAATTCTTCTGTCATTATTAATTTAAATCTAACGCTTCCAGTATACATAACTTCGGCTAGGTGTAAATTTTTAAATCTTATTTGTGTTTCAATTTCATCTGCTAATATTTCAGACGGATTAATAAAAAAATCTCCAGCAGTTCCGTATTCTTTTGGTTGTCTTAATATACCACTAACCGCTACCCAGTTCCCCATAGGGTCTGCTTTATGAATTTGATATAATAAATTTACAGCATCTGTGCTAGTAAACTTCCATACAAAAGGTCTGCTTAAATCATATAATACTTTATAGTTTCCGTTTTCACTAATCATAACTAATACTTTTTCTTCTTGCCTTTAGACTTAGGTTTTGTTTTTGTTCCGTATGCTTTTTTCTTTTTAGCCATTGTCTTATAATTTATTTAATATTAAATCTACTGATTTATTTAATTCTCTAGTTACTACTTCATCTATTCTATTTTGCCTTGCCTTAATTGCTTTATCAACAAAATTTATTCTGCTTCTATCAAATCTTCCGTTCATTGTAGGCATACCTTTTTTGCTATGTGTATATGCAATAGCGTATGCTATTCCTCTAATTACTGCATCACTTCCAGCCACTCCTTTTCTTCCTAGCCATTCAACTAAAGCATTGATTCTTGCTGGTGCTTTTGGATATCTAATTTGTGATGCCTTAACTCCTTTGTCTAAAAATGTCCAGTATGAATTTCCGAATATGCTAACAGATGTTTCTTCTGGTTGTACTTTTAAACTCTTTATTAATCCTCCAGCCCTATTTGTTCTTCCTTGCTTAATCAATTCAATACCAAATGCTTTAGCATATTCCTCGCCAATTAATCTTAATATTTTTTTATTGATTAACATATTAATATAATAAGCAATCAGTAAACGCTGATATCTCAATAGTGCAAACTATACCAACTGCATTATCGTTAAATTCTCTTGATACTCTTTCAATCTGCCAGCCACCACTTAGTATATATTTGTCCTCATTATTCTTAACCAATGCTTGAATAGTGGCTTTAAATTTTTCCTTTAAATTATCTAATGTAAATGCTAATCCAGTTGTCATATCCTTACTGTTATCTAAAGCATCTGCATTAAAATCGTAACAATGGAATACACAAGTATATTTCTCATCATTGGAATAAGGGTCTGTATAACTGCTTGATGGAGGTAACATAACTAACAAAGGATATTTAGTTCCTCTCATACCATTTACTTCTCCAAGATATCCAAATAGCAACTGTTCAAATTGTCCAGCTCTTGCATCATATACATCTGTTATTAAATTTTGTAAATCTTTATTCATTTTATCCTTTTTGTTTTAATCTTTGTTGCTCAACTTCTTGATACTTATTTTCATATTCTTGCTTCGCTGCTTTCCAACTCATATAGGTTAATATCTCCCAGACATCTGCTTCTTCTACACTTTCGACTGGGCTATGTTTCCAACTCTTTGTAAATATTCCGTCTTTAGCAATTTCGTAAATCGTATTAAGCCACCCATAATCACCTAATATATATGCTAACTTTTTTCCAGTTCCTTTGGCTTCGCCATAGAGATTGCCGTACTTTTGCTTAATCGAATGTTCAATCTGGACAAAAAAAAAGCAAACTTCATTACGATATCCATTGTCAATGTTTCAAATTCTTTTGTCCTTTCATCTCTATCAAAATCATTTTTTCCCTCTCCACTTTTTCTACATAATATAGCCATCTGCTGAGGTATGAAATCAAATCTATCGTCTACATTTTTACCTAACATAGACTCTATTTGCTTAACTTCTGCATACTCTCCAAAGGTCATTTTATCTAATGACAATTTTGGAAAATAATAGCCCTCTCCATTGTGGACAAATGACCAGCCACTATAATCGTCCTCTTGATTATCCTCGCTTAATAATCCGTTAAAGATTCCAATTATCTCACTTGCCTTATCATACGGCAGCCCATTTGCTTCTTCCCTTGAAATCCCTAACAACATAGCACAAACTTCTATTGTGCAATCCATCTCGTCTATTCCCCTTTTAATCTCATCTTCCTCTTGTGTCAAATCATACTTGTTTAACACTTTCCATAATTTAGTAAATTCAGCTACCTTTATTTCAGAATACTTTGATGGTATCTCAACCCTTCTTCCATCTACTTCTACTATAATCATATGCAAATATATTTATTAGTTTAATTAGTGTAGTGCAGTTTATCCGTAATAGGTAATTTTGTTTGATACCTTTAATTCAAAATACATTCTCATCATTAACGCATCAGAGAAATCTGGACTTCTGCCTATGTTTTGTTTTATTTTATCCTTACTTACTATTTGTAATTTATTGTCTTTATCCATATCTTTCATCTCAACAACTTCCAATTCTTGCACAATATAATCTTTTACTTTCATATCTGCCCTACAAAATATTTCTCCTTTGTTTACCTTCTCAGCTAATTTGTAATAGCATTGTGTTTTTAAGTTACTATAATTCTCTCCTAACAATGCTCTGCTATTATTTACAAATCCCTTGCATCCTCTAACCATATCAACAAGACCACCACCAACACCATCTTCATCTGCTATGATATTTCCTCTCCTTACCTTATATTGAATAGCCATTTTGTTTACTTCATCAGCCAATGCAACAATGCTATATTTTTTAAATTGCTTTATTTCTTCACATCTCCAGCCATTCCAGTAACATATAACACTACTATCTGCACCAAATCGTGCTATATCAATACTCAAATAAGATTCTCCATCTGTTACAAAATTATTAGTAAACATATCATTAATAGCATCATAGTCAAATAACTTGTTCTGTGTATCATCATATTTCCAGTTTCCATTTAATAACCTTTCTCTACTGATTCTATCCAGCCTATTTAATTGTCCAATATAATGCTTACTAATATAAGGATTATCTGTTACCAATGATTTGACAAATCTTCTATGAGTTTCTAATGTGCCGTCCTCATCTGGTTTATAAAATTCTGTATATAGCCAATTCTTTGTCGGATTGCACGTTAGTAATATCTTTGGTATTAATCCATTATCATCTAATTGAAATCGTATTCTTGATGACAATATCTGAAATGCCCTTTGCGTTACTTCCGACGCTTCGTCTATAAATGCACCAGTAATCTCCATACTCCCAAGTTTGTCATAATAGGGGTCTGATGGATAATAGAATAAATCTTTAAATACTATTTGGCTTCCAGTTTTAAATGTTAGAAATCCAGTTTGTCCGTTGTATTTATAGTCGGCAGATGTTAGCCCTTGCATTTTAATTACCTCGAGAAGTGTGTTGTATGTGGTTGCTTTTAATGTATGTAATTTACTCCTTCCAATTAGCCATCTGGTGTTAGGATATTTTAAGCACATTTTTAATATCCAATAACACCCTAATAATGACTTACCCCCACCAGCACCACCACCGAACAACAGACTATTAGTTTTATTATCTTCTAATATATCTAATGCGATAGTTTGCTTTATTGATAGATTCATCTTCTATGCTTTAACTGGTATTTGTCTTCTCCTTGAAAATCAAAAGCATAATGACATTCAAAGCACAACAACTGAATATTGTCTTTGTCAAATTTTAATTCTGGATATAATCCTTTTGGCTTTATATGACTAAAATATTGTGCTAATGGCTCGTTACCTAAATGCCTTTTGCAATTAGTGCAAACGTGTTCACGTTCATTCCATATCTCAAAGAACATTTGTTTTTGACTATTCTTCTTTTTCATAATTTTTGATTTCTATAAATTTAATAGGCTCTCCCTCTGCCCCAGTGTGTTCAATATTCTCTGAATATCCTCTTGTATTGTTTATTCTATTAGCATACAATGTTGCTTGAACATTTCCCTTTTGTACTAATTGATAAACAGAGCTTTCGACAAAATCTCGTTTAGTCATCTGCACATCAATAACTAACTTTTTATACACTTCATCTTCTACCAGCCATCTGTAATGTGTTTGTCTTGCAATACCTACCACCTTACAAGCTGGGGTTATAATCCCTAATGATTTTTCTAATGCGATTAACATTTCTTGCTTCTTGACTGGATACAGATTATTAGCCAATGCTAAATCATCTACCATCATTTGCATTTCCTTCTCTATTATTTCCTTCTCCTTCTCGTTAATCTGTTTGGCATAGTGTGTAGTGTCGATTTCAGCTTTGTGTGCTTTGTCGCTTCCTCTGTCACTATTTGTAACATCTGTCATCTTATTTTAATTTATCTTCTAATTGTTTTTGACCTACTTCAATCGTTTCTAAACAATGGGGACAAGTTATTTCTATCATATTTTCTATGTTAGAATTTACTCTATCTGTAAATTGTGTTTCTTGATTTCCTTTAAATTTTTCAACATCTGATTCTGTTACATCATTAACAGTTACTCCAACAGATACATCTAACCATTGATGCAAATCTACATTAAAATATTTCTGCATCTGCTCAATCTCTCCTATCTCTCGTATCTCCATCATTAACTCATCAACACTCCATTCTGTTTTTTCTGATATTTTATTGTCTATGATTCGTAATGCTTTTGTGTCTTTTTCGTTTAAATTAGATATTTCGCAAGGAATTACTTCCCAGCCTAATTGCACTAACGCAGCAAATCTTCCGTGTCCATTTATTATTGTGTAGTCCTTATCTAATAATATAGTACCATTGAATCCGAATCTTGTGACAGATTCTTTTATTAGTTTTATTGTTTCAGTATTTTTTCTAGCATTTCTCCAATAGGGTTTAATCTTCCTTATTGGTATGTTTACTATTTCTTTTTTTAAATTCGTTTTTGGTTGCTTCTTCTCCATTGTCTTTATAAAATTTTCTTATGTTAATTTGTCTGTCAGTTTCCCAAGCTTTATTATAAGGTGTTTCCTTAAATAGTTTACTAAAGCCAGTTATATGTTTTAATCTTACTATCTCTTGTGATTCCATTCCTAACTCATTACAGATTTCTGCGTCAGACATACCATTCGAAAGCATTGTAAATACCATTGATGACATTCCATTAACGCTATGTTTTCCTCTTGCTCTGTTATGTCTTACTGTACTAGCCATTCTGTCATTGATTGCTTTGTTTAATACTACGATAGGCACTTTTCCTCTTGTTGATTCTGATATGTCTTTATATGTGCTGCAAATTAGGTGTCTGTGAAATCCATCTACAATTACATACTTATCTAATAATTCATCATATACAGTTACTATTGGCTGCGTATAGCCATCGTGAGATATTGATGTATGTAATAATTTTAATTCTACTTTAGCAACACTATTTGGATTATAATCATTTGCTTGTACATTATCAACATCTACCCATATTACATTATTTACTGGGTGCTTGTCGTAAAATTCTTTTTCCTCTTTATTTTGATTGCTCATATTCTTCAATTTCTTGTATTAGGTTTTCTTGTGGAATAAATTTGTTTTTTAACATTCTTCTTGTTCTAATTCCGTTTGTCCATTTAACGAAAGTTCCTACCTGTGGATTCTTTTTCCAGTTCTTCATTTTAGTATATTCAAAATCATTTGTTAAGATACTCGCTATTTGTGTTTTATATAAATCATCAACATCAACAAGCAAAACATATTTTCTATCCATATTAGCAAAAAACTTAACGAAACCTTCTCGGTACTCCTCTGTTATTAAATTTTCTAATAAATAATCCCTATACTCTTTCCAATCACTAAACATAAAGGGCAAAGTACTTAATTTTTTATATTGCTCGTGTCCTAATTGTGTTGTGGTGTTTATACCATCTAACCTTTTTGTTAATGCGTTCCAATTATTAGGCTCTATTTCTTGTAAATTATGCAGACCTTTTAGTGCCGTTTCGTGATGCAAATTACTAACCCTCATATCTCTAATAGGTACTCCCTTTTGATATAAAAAATCATATATCTTACAATACTCCCAGTCATTATTTTCAATCGCTTTCCAGACATCTGTATAACTCCAATCATAAATAGGATAAAAAGTGAAATGCTGCAAATCATTATTTAGTTGCTTTCCCCAAGTTATCCATTTATAAGTTACATCATACGTCAGACCCATTGTTCTTGCTGGACTTTCTTCTGCTCTAACTCCAGAAATATAGCACATAGGCTCGTTAGGATATAATGTTTTTGCTATTGCTGGAAAGAAATCAAAAAATTCTTTTGCACCAAATATGTTTTCTTTTATACTATTTTCTTCTTTATCTCGCATCCATTCTTCGCCATCTGCCCAAGCATTTAGCCAAGGGTTTTCAAATGATGTTGCATTATTAATTCTAAATGGTGCTTGAATCCAATACATATCTACCCTCTTGTCTGCTTGTACGTTTCGCATATAATTAATAACGTTCTCATATTCAGCTTCTTGGTCTAAAAAAATTACTCTTAAAGGCAATCTGTTTTTTTCTTCTGCTACTTTTAAAGCCATATTTAAACATACAGTTGAATCTTTACCACCACTAAATCCAACAACTACATTAGGAAAATCATCAAATAACAATCTCATTCTAACTAAGGTTTCATCATATACAGATTTTCCTTTATATACCCTTATCGTTCCTTTGTGTTCTTGTTTCATAGTATGTGAGTAATATCTAATAAATTATATGCTCTATCAAAATATTTGTTATCTTCTGCAATTAGTCCCCATTTATGCAATTCAGTAATAACTTCTTTAGGCTCAAAATTCTTACAAGAATAAGCATCAAACTGAAAATATTTAGCCTTATCCCAAGTATGCAATACTATATGAGATGTAGTTATTAATGCACACCCAGTTACTCCACCATTTTCTCCCCCCTCATATCCTACGTTTGGATTTGTTGCTACTCCTTTCATTAACTCCATATCTAAAACAGAAACCAAATCATTTAGCAAATTCCAAACATCTGCCTTTAATAAGGATTTCTCCATTTTACCTCTAATTATTAAGTGTTTATGCTCTATCATATTTTTTTCTATACTTTTCTAATGACGCTAATGCTTTATTATATCTAACGCTATTAAATTCGTTTCCAGCAAATTTCATTCCTCTTTTTATTGCAGCCATTCCAGTATTACATAATCCCATAAAAGGGTCTAAAACAATATCTCCTTGTTTTCCTATATGCTCAAAAATCATATCTGGTAAAACAAAGCCATCACATTTTACTCCATTTAAATCTAAATCAAATTTATATTTTGGATTAGTTGCACCTACTAAAATCTTGTTTGGAAGCCATCTGCTACCACTGCGATAGAACACATCAAATATCTGAATATTATGCACTACTGATTTTAATAAATTAGTTTGAAATTCTACTGCTGCTTTTCCAGTTTCAAGAACTACATATCCGTCAGTATGATTTTTTATTATATTCTGGATTGCTAATGTCATTTCTTCTAAAGTAATTACGTTATCTTCCGTAGTACCAGACATTTTATTTCGCATTGTATTCCAGTACTTTAAATTACCATCAGACCAAGGAGGGTCGCTATAAAATATATTTGCTTTATTACCTTCTAACAAAACTGATAAATCAGCTTTTTCTATTGATACGTTAGTAGTAATATGCTCTCCTACTTTTATTGATTCTGTCATATTTTTGCTCTATTAATTAAATTAGTTGTTAGTATTGTTTTATCCATTGTCCAATATTTATAGCCATTAGCATAATAATAATTATAATAATGTCCGTAGTTCCAATGCTCTTTTACGCTATTTTGGCTCATAAATGTTATTAGGCTAAACCATAAATCCATTTCATAATTCCAATGCTTTTCTAATACGCAGTAACTATGAGGGTGTTTAACGTATGTTTTAGCAAATTGATATTCAGCATTTTCCAACAGACTATCTGCTTGTTCTTTAGTTAGATTTGTTTTCATCTTTAAATAAGTGATTATTATTATTTGCTCTTACAGATACTCCCTTCCAAAAATATTGAATCATATACATAAATGACTGCGTTTCATTATAATCATTTGCAGCCATTATTTTACCAAAAACTTCTTGTGTCTGTTCATACTCATTGTCTGTTAGTTTAGCAGAAAATGTTTTGAATGTAGGCTCTGTAAAATTATTAATTCCTAACTCAAATTCTGTAAATCCAATATCAAGCAAAACTTCAATATCAAATTGATTTGCAAGTATGTCTTTATTCCAATGCCCAGTGTTTTTATTAAGCGATAGATTTAATGCTCTTTCTTTTTTTAAATTAAGATTAACATATTTAATAGGCACTTCGTTAATTCCTAACTCGGTAGCTACCCTATATCTTTGATGTCCTCCAATAATAACATTTTTCCTACCCCCATTACTGTTTACTATTAAAGGTTGCAATATACCATAGGTTGCTATGTTTTTTTTTAACTCATTATAATTTCTTTCAGTAATATCTCTTGGATTATAATCAGCAGTTTTTAACTGATTAATATTTATAGTGTTTGTCATTATATTGCTAAAATATAAAATTATTTTTAAAAGTAGTGTGTAATTCTTGCTATTTGTCCACTATCTTTCTCGTGTAAAAAACCTTCTACTGCTTTCGGTACTCCAGTAAATCCTTTACGACTATGCCAGGAATCTGTGCCTGATGGGCTTCGCATATATTCAACTGTAACACCAATATAATCTTTAGCGTCTAACCATTTATGTTTTACTTTGTGATGAATATGATGCAAATACCAGTATCTATGAGATGTTTTAGACCAGAGTAAAGGTTTCTCTTGAGCCATCAACAAAGGTAATTTATCCATTTTTGCACCATCTCCGTGTTCTAATCCTAATAAATTAGTTCCGTAAATATAATATTTCCTATGACTTACACTAATGTCAAATGATACATCATCTGCATTTCTAAACCAGCTTTGTAGAGTATGTGCTAAATGAAATCCAGATTGATAGTCGTGATTACTCATACAATGAACAATATCAACTGGAGCCACTGTTCGTAATATCTCTACACATTTTACATATAACGCTAAAGCAACTTCAAAATGTTCCCACCATTTACCATCTGTATCTTGATGAGTACCTTTTGTAGTTGTGCCGTAAACAGAATCTATATGTAGCACATCATTACCTATGCAGAATAAAACTTTTTCAATTTTAAATCCTTTTGTTTTTTTTAGCAATCCAACAACTCCATCAAGGACTCTGTTTACTGCTATACTATTATCGTATCGTTCTCCAGTTTCTTTTTCGTTTGCATATTTTCCTATATGAATGTCTGCTGGATTTATGACTAATAAATGGTTTCCAAGTGATCTTTCGATAGTTTCATAATGAGGACTATATTGCTCAATATAATCATTAACTTTTTTAAATATAGTATCTTCTTTTAATCCATAATCTTCTTTAGTAACTACACTAAATCGTAGTTCTCCCCCCATATTCTGCCAGTGCTTAACTGATACAACATCTTTTTTATCAATTCCTCTATCTTTTAAATGTAAATCTAATGCAGTGTTTCCGTTTACATTTATAACATCTCCTCTATGTTCATTGATTAACTCTACCTCATCTGCTGATAGTCGCAATCTTTTTCCTCCGTATTTTGTTGAATCTGTCATTTTCTCATACTCATTTTTAGCAAAAATAAGTACCCTATAATATCATTAACTGTATCTTCGGTATTGTCGTTTATGCCTTTGTTTTTAATCCTACTTAATTTGTCATCAAGTCTAGCACAGATTGCTTCGGTAGAATCCAATTTGCTAAATATATTAGGAGGATTTAATGCCGTGTTTCCGTATGCAGCATTTTTTTCTTTTAATAAATTTATTACTGATTTTGATACTTTATCTAATTCTTTATTGAATCTACTTTGCATATCTTACGCTATCTCCATTTATTACTTCGTAAGTATATGCTGGACAATTATCGGTAGATTTACAACTCGCATAGGTTATTAGTATAAATATTATACATATTTTTAATTTCATCTTTGTAGTTTTATTTTTAGCACTTCATTTTCTGCTTGTAAAAATTTGACTGTTACTCTTAATTCTGCTAAATCAGATTTTAAGTTTGCTATAATTTCCATAGTGTCGTCTTTGTATGATTCTAATTTATCTACTCTAGCCTTTAAATCATCTCTATATATTGTCTGTTCTGATTTTTCGTCTTTTTGTTTTTCTCTTTTTGTACGGATTAAAAACTCATAAAATTTCCAGCCACCAGCACCAAATACTACACTTATAGCAGTAATTATTATTGTAGTTAAATTATCAGACATTTCTATTTTTTATAAAATAGTATTTACTTTTATTTAAACTCTTATGTAGCTGCTCTCTTTTTAGTTTAATATATATCCATACCCACATACTAAAATACCAAGCAGTAATTAGCAAATCTTTAAAAGCAAATAAATCAAAATTATCTTCCGTATAAATACTGACTAAATATCTTACTGTACTAAATATATATATTACTAAATACATTCCTATAAATCTACATAGCCAATCTAAATTGTTTAAAGAAATAATAATTGATGCACTTAAAATTAAATAAACTAAATATAGCCAATAGGTTGATGGCTGACCAGCGTCTAAAAAATAAGCATAATCATACCATAAACAAGCATTGTTTAAGAAATCGCTTATACACCACCAAAATAACAACGTATGATAGTCGTAGTAAATTAGTATGTTCTTTATGTTTTTAAAATATAGTTTGATAATTAAGCTATTACTGTTTTAGATTCTAACCAACTTTCCCAGAAATTATTTTCAGATACTTGTATAATATCATAAAGGGTTTTGTTGATTGGATTTAATTCTATAACAAGGTTTTTATTATTTTGAATACGGCTAATGCTGGTGTTTAGTGTATATCTTACATACTTGTCAAAAATCTTTTTTGGTATGTGATAAATCTTTTTTCCTTCAATCTCCATAAACACAAATATATAAAAATAATCTTAACAGAGGTTGTACACTTAATCTCTGTATTCTTTTTGCAATTCTAATTTTATTAACTCTACATATAATTTGCTCATTTTATACATTGAAGAATTTTTATCATCTGAATAATCATTCATACATTCTTTGTGATTATGCAACGTGCTACATAATACTGTATAAGTCCACGTTACTAATCTTTGTGCTACTGTTTTTTTAAAAGTGTTTGATAATTCCATTTTTGTTATTTTTAATTATATGTAAATATACAATGTTTTTTTAGACTATGCAAATAATTTGCACATTATATGTTATTAAAGTCTGATTCAAATTTTGTAAGATTTCTGAATTTCAAGAAGTTATCTACCATTTCAGTCATATACATTGGTGCATTCATTGATTGATTAAATGTCTTTCCATTAGTTAACCAATGAGTACTGTTACATACAAATTCTAGTTGACCTACAGTAGCTTTGTAACCTTTAGTAGTTAACTCGTTTTTTAATTTTGTTTCTAGTGATGTTAAATTTCTCATTTTGTATGTTTAATTATATGTAAATATACAATTAAATTCCATACTATGCAAATATTTTGCAGTTTATTTATTAGTATTTGATGTGAGCCAATCCCATTCTGAATTATAATGAGATACTCTTTTTCCGTAAATATCTTCAACAATGCCTTTAATTTCGCTTTGTTTTATCTGGTTTAATCTTGCTGGTATAACTTTCATATAATTACACTCATCACAACATCTGCCTACTTCATTAATTGGATATGCACTATTTGAATCTTCTTCCATCATTTTTACTGCACAAATGCAGCACGTTATTTTTTTGCTCATAATCATAATATTTAAAAATTGTTAGTCTTTATAAGGTAACCAACTATAACCATTGTCTTGTATGATTTCTTTTTTGATTTCTTCTTGCAAAACGTTTTGTCTTTTTTCGTATTTAATACCTCTGTATTGTGGGAAATCTTGTTGTAGTTTTGCTCTTGCTCTTTTAATTGTTGGTGCTGCCGTTAATTGTCCTTTAGCATACCTATCTAAAAAATCGTGTGCATCAGCCCATTTATATCCATCTCCGTTATTTATGTCTGATAGTTCCTCTGCCCAAATGTTTGCTGATAATTTTCTATCATCATCTTTACAATGAGGATTCCTATCTAACATTCTTGCAACTTTTTGTTTTACTTGTCTGAATTTTATCATAATTTATATGTCTTTATATTCATTATCATTGTAAATATAAAACATATTTTTATTGTATGCAAATTAAATAGACAAAATGTTTATTTTTTTTAATCCTCTACTTTAGTGACTAATATTCTATATAAAATATATGCTATTAATAGCAAAAAAAAATTAGTCATTTCTCATATAATTATTTAATTCATTTATTGCTTCTTGAAATCCAGTACATACTACTGCCTTATATCCTCGAGCATTTAAATCTGATATCCATTTTACTTGATGAGGGCTTGGATAATTACCTTTTACTTTTAATTCTATTGCTAATCCGTTAAATTTATTTTTTGGCTCGTAAACAAACATATCTGGAAAGCCCTTAACATAGCCACTAGATTTCATTTTAATTGCTTGAGACATTGATGTTCTCATACCTCCAGCACTTGCACAAAATAAAATTTTTGGATATGACAATAGCATATAATCTACCAATGATTTTTGGAGAGAATGTTCTGGACTACCTTGTTTTCTTCTTTTTGTTTTCAAAGAATATCTAATTCTCTGTTTGGTGTGATGTCTATTGTACCATCATCTGTTCCTTTTATTTCTTCAAACAATAATTCTTGGACAATCCTATTTAGGGTTTTCTCTGTAATATTATATTTTTTTGCAGTTTCAGATGGTAGTTCTACATTATTTATAATTTGAATAAATATATCTTTTTTCATTTCCAAAGTTAAATCTCTAAATTGTAATTTTTTCTTCATTTATATTGTATTAAAATTTATCCAGCCACTACTTCTATTTGAATTATCTCCTTTGGTTTTGCTATGCTCATCTTCTGCATTTCTTAATATGGCTTTATCCCTTTGTTTCTCATATTGTGCAATCCAATCCATAATAACTCCCCCATCTAATCTCTCATATACCTTTCCAAATCTTCCCAACTTCGCCATCTTTAAGCATAATCCTATATCATACATTGTGTAGTGTTTATATTCTGAAATTATTAAATCGGCTATGTCATATAATGTTTCTTCATTCAGACCATTCTTAACATTGAAAAATTTACTTGCTTCTATTAGTAATAATACTACCTCATCTGTTGTAGTTTCTTGATTGATTCTTGACAATTTACTAATTGATGGAGTGCTTTCCAGTTCGTCAATTATTGTAACGAGATTTAAATTTCTTACTTTTCTTTTAAACTCTTGCTTGTTGTTTGCTATGAATCCTAGCTCGTATTTTTGCTTCAATACTATCTGATTTTCCTTTTCCATTATTCCTTAATTGATTTAAAATGTTTATTAGATTACTATTTATCTGTGTTAATTTCATTTGCTTTTTATGAAATTCGTCTAATGATTCCCATCTATCCAATATGAATCTCCACGCTTCCACTAATTCACTTTGGCTCTCTCCCTTTACCTCATTACTTAAATACTGTATGATTTGCTTTAATGCTTTGCCCTCTGCACCATTCATCTTAACCCCTACTCCTATTCTCTTTTTTAGAAATTCATCATATACTGCTACAAAATTTGTATAAGGCGATTTTTCGCCATTATTAGATGTATTATTATCTGTATTATTATCTTGTATTATTATGTTTTCAGAATTTGAAACGCTGCTTTTAGATTTTCTTACGACTGGTTTATCATCTTTAATATGCTGGTTATCAGCTTCTTGCAGACTGGCTTTTAAAACTCTTTTACGACCATCAAAACTTTCTTGATAAATAAAACCTAACTCTTTTAATTTTGTAATTCCTAATGATATTGTTGTAGTTGAAACCCCTATAAAATCTGCGAAGTATTTATTTCCAGCAAAACAACCTTGCTCATTATCTAAACTTTGTATCTCAATAAGAAGTATTTTTTCTACTAATGTTAATTCTGGATTAAGGTATATATCTTTGGGAATCCAGACCCCTTTAAAATCTCTATTCATTTTGTGTGTGTGTTTGTATCCATAAATATAGCAATTAATTTTCTATCATTCAATTAATTTTTCAACTATTTGTAAACTATCTCCGTTATTAACAAAATTATGAGTATTAAAAATCAACCCAGCAATTTCTTGATATTGTGATTCAGTAGCATTTGCTATGCTTATTACTTGCGATAATTTTAACTGCAAAGGATTCTCCATTATTAATCTCGTTGTTGGAGGACTCGTATCTATTAAACTTGTAATAGTCGTTCTGTTAAATCCTTTTGCGTTTAGGTACTGTTCTAGTATATTCATTTTCTAATTTTTAGTTTATTTTTAAAAGGGCATATCGTCTACATCTGTAAATCCAGTAGCAGTTTGATATTCTTTTGTTGATTTAATTGTTGTCTGTAACCATTCTGGACATTCATTGTCTAACCATTCTGTGTTAAAATTATCATTATAGTTAAATTGGAATGTTGGATTTATCTGATTAGGTGCTTTTGTGCCTTTCATTAATGGGCTAATTGTAGATATTAAAGCGTATTCTTTTCCTTGCTTACTTGTTTTATGTACTACTGAAATCATACATTCTGTCCCTAGTAGTTTAGTAATATCAAAATTATCTGCTTCTGCATCTGTAAATCCTTTCCCTCTCCAAGATTCAAGGTCTTTTCTTAAATTACCTTTCTCATACATTGTCAAAGTATATTCCTTGCTAATTGACATAGGCATATTTTTATCTTTAAAATCTCTCATTTCGCTTGGTACTTCAAAACTTAAACGGACTTTATTAGTTAATTTTTGTTCTCCCATATATTCCCATTTTACAGTTCCTATGTGTATCATTGAGTAACATCTTGCTATGTGAGTACCACTTGGTAAAATCTCATAATCTGTTGTGCCTATTGGCTTTGGTGCTATAATGCTCATAATGTTTTCTATTTTAGTGTTTGTTATTATTATCGCAAATATACAAAATATTTGTATCTATTGCAAATTGTCTGCCGATTGTTTGCTCATTTTAAATGTGTCTGATTCTAAATTATTTAGACTTTTAGTGTATCTATGTTTAAGCACCTCGCTACTAATTATTTTGTGCTTGTATGATATTGAATATAATTTAAGTCTACGCTGATATTTTTCTAATTCTGTTATAGGCATCTCATTACACATATCTATTATTTCTGCATATGTTTCTAAGTAGTGTTTTTTCCAATCTATATCCATTATCCTATATTATTTATTATTAATGTTTTCTTACCTCTTGCTACATATATCTCATTGTAGAAATTAAATTTTTCTTCAAATTTAGTATTATACTCATCTAATGTTGGTAGTGTATTTGTATCATCTGAAAAACATATTTCTTTCCAGTAACTATCTTCCTTTAGTTTTTTGTATAAATAAACCTCATCTATTGGAAGACCTTTCAAATGGTTTCTGATTTGAAGATGCGTTCCAAATATTCTAAAACTTTTTTTCTCGTATTTTAAATCTGAAAAGTTAAATCCAGTTGATTGGTCTTTTACTATCATTCCTACGTTTTGTGTTTCATAAAGAACGATATCCTCTATGAATCTTGGCTCATTATTACTAATCATTTTGTATAACGTTTTTAATTAAGTCATCTATTTTTTCAATATGCTCATCTGAATTTAAAGCAATCTCTGTTTCGAATGTATTTACAAGAGGATTATTAACATAATCTGTATTTACTAAATCGATAAATCTGATTATTTTTATCACAAATGCACCACCTATCTTCCAATTTGTTGATATAATTGTACGTCTTGACCTTTTTCTTGTTGCACTTAAATCATTACTCATTAGTGAATATGCGTGTCCTATGCCCTCGCATTGTGTTAAATTTGTCAATACCTCATTGTCTAAATACTGCGTTTCTTTGTATAACCAATATTTAGATTCGCTTACATTACTATAATCTTGTATTACTTTCTCGCTATTTAAAAGGTACGATAATTGAGATTCCAATTCTTTTCTAAATATAATACAACTACATAGTTTATCTATTGGGTGTATTGTGATGTTTTTTGTCTTTGATTTCATAATAGTTTTTTTTTTAATTTTATTAGTACGCTTTACCAATTTCAATTTGTACTCTGTTTAATGTATCTCCACTGCTTAGTAGGACGTTAAATCCAACTATTGCTACAATCGTTGCTTCGACTACCTCGATACCTTTAAACATAATTTCTTTTTCGTATCGTACTTTTTGACCTATTGATAAATTTTCCATTTTTGTTGTTTTTAATTATATGTAAATATACAACGTTTTTTTATATTATGCAAATTATTTGCACATTATATTACAGATTCTTTTACGGCTACATTGTGTAACTTAGCTAATTCTTCTTGTTGTAAATCAGTCATTTTATTTGTTCTATCTAACATTTCTTTAAATATTTTATACCATTTATGTTGCATAAACGTATTACCTTCGTTAGTTGCTATATTGTAATGTAAACTGCCTAAAGTGTGTTTATCTATATTGCTATATTTCTCTGATTCAAAACTTATTGCTTCATATTCTAAATACTGTAAATTATAAGCACATACATTACTTACATAAGCATACCATATTGCTCTTTCTTCATTTTCGTTGTTAGCATACGTTCTTGCTAATGAGTTTATTTTTGATTTATCTAATAACATTACTGACATAATAATTTTTTTTTTAGTTAATTTTAATTTTGTTAAATACTGAGGGGGATTAACGTTGGTGTCTAATCTGATAACAATGATGCTTTAAATTTGATTTCGAATTAGGTTACGTTATCTCCTTTAGTCTTCTATGTTATTCTCTAGTTTCTCTCTAATCCCCCTTTGTATTTTTGTTGTTTTTAATTATATGTAAATATACAATGTTTTTTTATACTATGCAA
>TARA_R110000765_G_scaffold38814_3_pt1 | contig 37121 bp, 55 predicted proteins | sample TARA_R110000765 | Tara Oceans TARA_R110000765 (sample SAMEA4398168) | marine metagenome | biome: Polar Biome; feature: [MES] marine water layer (ENVO:01000295) within the mesopelagic zone...; material: water (ENVO:00002006), including particulate matter (ENVO:01000060) such as...... | reverse complement strand
GCTCCGGTGTTACCCGTAGCTCCTTTTACTCCTGATGTTCCTGAAGTACCATTAGCACCTGTAGAACCTGTAGAACCTTTAGGTCCTGTCGCACCTGTATTACCTTTTACTCCCGATGTTCCTGAAGTACCATTAGCACCGGCAGAACCTGTATTACCTGTATTACCTTTTACTCCTGAAGTACCTGAAGTACCATTAGCACCGGCAGAACCTGTATTACCTGTGTTACCTGTATTACCTTTTACTCCTGAAGTTCCTGACGTACCGTTAGCACCGGCAGAACCTGTATTACCGGTGTTACCTTTTACTCCTGACGTACCTGATGTCCCGTTGGCACCGGTAGAACCTGTAGAACCTTTTACACCCTGAGGTCCTTGAGGACCTGTCGCTCCCGTATTACCCGTATCACCTTTTACTCCTGAAGTTCCTGACGTACCGTTAGCACCGGCAGAACCTGTAGAACCCTGAGGTCCTGTCGCTCCGGTATTACCTTTTACACCTGATGTTCCTGAAGTCCCATTATTTCCAGCAGAACCTGTAGAACCTGTAGAACCTTTAGGTCCTGTCGCACCGGTGTTACCTTTTACTCCTGATGTTCCTGAAGTACCTGATGTTCCTGAAGTACCATTAGCACCGGCAGAACCTGTAGAACCTTTAGGTCCTGTCGCTCCCGTGTTACCCGTATCACCTTTTACTCCTGATGTTCCTGAAGTCCCATTATTTCCAGCAGAACCTGTATTACCCGTGTTACCTTTTACTCCTGAAGTTCCTGATGTTCCTGAAGTACCATTAGCACCGGTAGAACCTTTAGGTCCTGTCGCACCTGTATTACCTTTTACTCCTGAAGTACCTGAAGTACCTGAAGTACCGTTAGCACCTGTAGAACCTGTATTACCCGTGTTACCTTTTACTCCTGATGTTCCTGACGTACCATTAGCTCCTGTAGAACCTTTAAGTCCGGTCGCTCCCGTGTTACCCGTATCACCTTTTACTCCTGAAGTTCCTGACGTACCGTTAGCACCGGCAGAACCTGTAGAACCTTTTATACCCTGAGACCCTGTTGGCCCTATAGAACCCGTATCACCTTTTAAACCTTGAGGTCCTTGAGGTCCGGTCGCTCCGGTATTACCCGTATCACCTTTTACCCCTGATGTCCCTGATGTACCTGATGTACCATTATCACCGGCAGAACCTGTAGAACCTTTTACACCCTGAGGACCTGTCGTTCCCGTATTACCAGTATCTCCTTTTACTCCTGAAGTTCCTGACGTACCATTATTACCTGTAGAGCCTTTAAGTCCTGTCGCTCCGGTATTACCCGTATCTCCTTTTACTCCTGATGTACCTGAAGTACCATTATTACCTGTAGAGCCTTTAAGTCCTGTCGCTCCGGTATTACCTTTTACCCCTGATGTCCCACTTGACCCTGACGTTCCATTGTTACCCACATTACCTTTATCTCCTTTTACACCTGAGGTACCTGACGTACCACTATTACCTGACGTTCCTGACGTTCCTGAAGTACCACTAGTACCTGAGGTACCCGAAGAACCACTTGTCCCTGAACTACCCGAAGTCCCACTATTACCTGACGTTCCTGAAGTACCACTAGTACCTGAGGTACCCGAAGAACCACTTGTCCCTGAACTACCCTCCAACCCATCAATCTCAAATAGATTTTTTTCATCCATAAGATGCTCATGGTGACCAATAGGGTCTATTACTTCCCATAATTCACCTTTACCTGAAACATATAAAATCTCACCACTTTGTACATCAACCTTATCTTGAGTACCTATTTTTTCATTGTTGGAAGTCTTAAGCGTAATAATACCTTCTCCACTATTTTTAATAACGTAAATTTTACCATCATCATCCAACACAGTCTTTAAAGTCACATCAAAAGTACCTGAAGTCCCTTCAACTACATAATCTAATTCTTCGATTGCGTAATTACTTGTTACACCCACATGAGAAAATTGTTTACCACCTAAATTCACAATACCTTTTTTCAAAATACCTTTTGCCATATTATAGTTTGTTTTTATTATTAAATATCTTTATTTTTGACTTTACACAATATTTATTTAAAAATACTATAGATGGAAAAGGAAAAACTAATTAAATTATCCAATAAATTTAAAAAAATTATGCACCACTATGATTCATCTTCAGAATTATTTAAAATATTAAATAAAGATGAAGTTTTTAAATCATTACCTTTAGGTGTTAGAGATAAAATATATTTATCATTTTTAATTTTTAACTCAGATAATACAAATGATTTATCAAAACTTTATGATAAAATAGAGGGTTCGTTATTTAAGTCTGTAATGACAGTCATAGTAGAAAAAGACGCCGAAGGACCCTGTGAAACTTGTGGTGGTGCAGGTCACTACGATTGTGAAGACTGTAACGGAAAAGGTGAAATAGATTGTACCGAATGTGATGGTGATGGTGAAATTTATGGTTATGATAATATTAGTGAACCTTGCCCAAGTTGTCATGGTGATGAAGTTGAAGAGTGTGATTCATGTGAGCGGGGAGGCCTTGTTGATTGTGAGGAGTGTTATGGAGACGGTGAGGTAGAGGTTATCGGGTCAGTATTAACTAGTACGTTAATATTATATTCGTTTAACCCTAAAATATTTAACTCACTAGAATTAATTAACGATAAGATAGTAAATGACAATATTTATGATGAAATATTAAAAGACAAATTCTCATGTATCACACATTTGGAAAGTGAAGAGTATGAATTTGTTGAATATGAGTTGGAATGGACGTTAAAAGACCAAATATTATTAGATTCACTATCGTTAGTTTAACTAATCCTCAATCATTTGTATAGTACCCCTTCATTTTTTTTCCATCGTCGAAGTTTTTTTGGGTTTGAGCTATTAATAATTTATAATTATCATCGTATAGTTCCTCAATAATTTTGTATGTTTCTTCTAAATATTCTTCTTTAAACCAAATTATCAACTTTTCAATATTTTCGAAACTCTCAGGAGTCCTATAAGACTCAAACAAATCAGTAATATATTCATCGTCACCGTCCGCGAAAATCTCTACATCCACCGGAACACTATTCTCATTTTCCCAAAATGGAGAGGCTTTAACATATATATTATGAATATCACCCAAAGTCATCTCAAGTGTACCATCTTCTAAAGCCACGTTTGGATAACCGGGGTATACCTTTTTATCCCATTCTATAGTACCTGAAAATGAATCTTGAGTAATCCTATACCCCTTATACTCTTTAACTAACAATCCTTTTTCGTACAGTGTATAAATGATTTCAAGAGCATTTTCACAGTCAATAGGTTGTTGAGTTATAACAAATAACTCATCTATCCCTATACCTAAAACCTTACAAGTCTCAGGTACCCCAAATTTCTCTACTAAACCTATAATTTTTTTTCTATAACCCATCACCTATTACGTATAATTCATCAACATTAACAACAATTCCCGTCATTTCACTTATATTTTTATATAACCAAACACGAACCGTATCTTTTAATTCCATATTTATTTCCCAACCAATTTCCTCGTCATTAACCGCTTGAGATATACTCATTGTCTCATCCAAAGCAAATAATTCTACTTCACCTGTACCATCCACCTCAACCTCACAAACGAAACCTTCATCATGAGAGGAACCATATGAGTAATCCGAGACAGAAAATTTACGTATTATAGCATCGTAAGTATATCCACCGTCCTCGATAGTAAATTTTTTATCAACTAACTTATTTAACTTTATAAGTATTTGTTCAACACCACCATAAAATTCAACAACCAAACCATATATGTCATCATCATCAATAGGCATTCCAAACAAACTTAAAAAAGTTTCGGATGTGTCAACACCATTCTTCCTCCAATAGTCAATTATCAATTTTGTTATTTTTTCGTCCATATCTTAAAATTCTCCCGGCAAACTTATTTCAAGGTCTAAAAGGTTAGTATAAATACCTGTTTTCACCGTTATTTCACTATAAATCATATCAGCGACCATTTCTGTAGCACCATCAGTAAATTCACGGCCAAGACCTTCATCGACATAATGATTCCAAATAGTATCAGTAACCTCATCCGATTCAACCATAACATCACCATCCAACAAAACTGAAATATAAAAAGATTTTTCACCTTTATCATATACCACATAATAAACTTTACCTCTAATCGGTTCACCACCAAATGACTCACCGTATAGAATACCACCTTTGAGTTTATTCATTTTCTTAAACACCTCATTAGGACCACCGTAATATTCAATTATCAACGATTGGATATATTGCAATTCCTCATAACCCACACCACTAATACCAAATAAGGATAACGTAGCCGAATCGGTTTGGACACCGTTCTCTTTCCAATACTTAAACAACACTTTTTTTATTTTATCATTAATATCCATATTATAAATAATCGTCAAAACCTAAATTTATATTCTTAACAACTAAACTATAATCCGGATAGTCCGGAATTCCAATCGTTAGAAATTCATACACACCCTCTTCCATTAAAGATTGTAATAACCCAATTAGACCTGATAAGTCACTTATAGAATTATTTGAATTATAACCCATATCTGAATTTTCCCTTAAAAAAGATATAATAGCGTCTTCTACAACACCATCATTTATTTTCATTTTAAAATAATGAGATTTCAAATTCAGAGGATTTGGTACCCATTGTCTATCTTTAACATCAAAATAAGTTGATAACTCATCCCACGCTTGATTAGTAACATCCTCAACCCAAGCATCATTATACGACCTATTATATAAATTTTCTAACTCTGTTTGAATTTCTGAATAATAAGTCATGATAAGATAATCTAATATTTTAAAATTATTAAAAACCCTATCAATATTATCACTAGACAATTTAACAATATCTGATTCCCCACCAAATAGTTGATATAAAAATTCTTTTGGGTTGTCCTCATCTTGGGTTGAAATTTCAAGTAATTCATTAAGGTCTATCTTAACATTTTCCGAAATTAATAAATCCTTTAATTTACCAATATTTTCCTCATTTAAATTTTCCAATAAATCTCCTTGGAAGTCAACCTCAATATACCCAAAAGCCTCAAACCAATCTTCACCCATAACATTTTTAACCACACTTCTATCATTTGGGTCACCCATCTCATTAAACAATTCCGCTAAGTCATCCGGACCATTAATAGTTAAATCAAAACCACCTTCCCTATTCGCTTTAAAGTCATCTTCCATGAGTTGTGATATAATATAATTCATAACTTCATCATCACCAAGTTCGGTCATTATATAATATAAAATTTGAGTCTCGTATTCCTCTAATCTATCGTCGAATGGGTCTATTTCATCTAACCTACCTTTTTTATATAAAAAAAATAAAATATCTTCTAACGAACCAAATATTTTAACCAATTCTTCCACATCATCATAAAAATCCTCAATTACATTATCAACAGTCATATTATTTATATTTAGATATTACTTGTTGTACATCATCTCTCATTAAGAAATCCACAACATCCTGTTTTAGGTGTTTTGTAGAACAAAATTTATTAAAAAATATTTCAGGTATATAATCATATTCATCTTCCCATGTTCCAAATTGATAACCTTCCGGGGTTAAGTCTTTTTCTAGGTCAGCCCAATCCTTCTCTCTTAACGACGCAACGTTAATAGTATGAACACCCTCAGAATCAATTAGAAGGTCACCCACTCTTAAATAAGCGTGAATTAGTACCTCATCAATAATATCATCATCATCGTCTATCCTTTCAGCCATAATTAAATGGTACTTTATATCAACATAAGGCATTATCTCTTTAAAACACTTAATTAAATACTCCGCAAAAAAATGACAATGACCAAATTGATAATCGTTTCCAATTTTGAATTTTTCCATATACTATATTTATTAATAAATACCACTAAACACATTTAAATTATGTCACATCCAATAATTCACTCAAAATCTTCAGTTAAAAAATGGGGTGGTAAATGGGAAGACTACATTCACATACATAATTGGTTCGACGAAACAAAGTCATGGGTCGGTAATTCATATCATAGAATGTTTAGACACCATTCAGAAGGTGTTTTCGAATGCGAGAAGACCTTTGGCGAACATTTCGAGAATAGTGATGGTAAAATAGTTTACACTCGTTACGTGGGAGAACAACACGTAAAAGAAGATTGTTATAACTACATTCCTTCGGCAAAAGAATGGGTGAACGCAATAGACTCTAAAGAAAAACCGGTTTGGATGATAAGAACCTTGAAAATTGACACAGACTAACATATTTATATTAAAACAAAAAGATTATGGAAATTAAATTAACCGAAGAACAACAAAAAACTTTAACTCTATTTGCATATTACTGTAGAGGTTATGGTGGTGATGAAGTTTCAAGAGAATATTACTATCAAAGTGGTTATGAAGAATGGAAAGACGACTATTGGGTAGTACAATACGGAAGTAACATAGAATCTTACGACGCAATAGATGAGCTAATAGACACTTTAATTAGAGATAACGATTTAGAAGAACTTGCGGATGACGATAACTATATGACATTAGAGTTTGAAATAGATTGTGTCGAAAGAATTTTATCAGTCAAAGCGTCGGAAAAAGTTACATTCCAAGAATATTCCGTGGATAGTATAAAAGTTTCAGATTATACCAACGATAAAGAATTAGTAGAGTTTTTTGACGACATGAGGTCTCAAGGTTTCACCACAGGTGTGGTTAATTTTGAAGGTAGTGATGATAATGGTGCCGTTGAGGATATTATATCACTATTCGGAAATACGAATGCTTCAGAACCGATTAACGACGATATAGAGAGATTATGTTACAATATGTTACAACAATATCCCGGGTGGGAAATTAATGAAGGGTCTCAAGGTCAGTTTGATTTTGATTTCGAAGAAGGCACAATTGAATTAAAGTACGGCCAAAATATTGAGGATAATATGGCGATAGACTTTAGGGGTATCGGTAAATTTTAACAAAAAAAAAGGTGTCTTATTAGTACACCTTTTTTTTATAGTTTAATACGTAAATTCAAACTCAACATTTTCATCAGTTAAGTACTGTTTATTATTACGAGTTATCATATCTTTAATATTTTTTTCAATTCTTTCTTTAACTTCATCACTTAGTTCTTCATCACTCACTACCATCTTTCTATCAATAACTTCACCAGCCTTAACAATATCAATCTTAATCAAAAGTTTACCATCGTTAACCTCAATATCTTTATATATAAAACTAGCTCTGTGAGGAGTTTCACCGTAAGGTGCATATACATTTACAAGTTTTCTTTTTCCAACAAATTCATCATTAAACACATCAACAAAACCACTAACTCTTTGAGTAGATATATCATCCATTTTTGCTCTACCTGACCTAATTAAATTCAACTCTTTGGTTGTGAGATATGTAACCTTATCATCTAACCCTGAATTATATCTCACAGGATTAACGTCCGACATTTGTTTTCCCGTCGAAGGCGAATAAGTATCTAAGTTACCATACCACTGACCACCAATAAATAAAAATATTGGGTACCATTCATAAGATAAAACCACATAATACCACTGATTCTCATTATTCACATCCCATAAACCCTCAAGATTCGACCCTTTAAACGGTATTTTTCCAACACTATATTCATAAGCCGTAGAGTTTGTAACTCTTTTCTGTTTAAATTCTTTGAAGTTTTTGAATTCATCATGAGTTATATTTTCATAGTCCCCCATAATTCTATAGTTTTGAGTATAAACCTCATAATAGAATCTTCCGGCAGATTCAGGCTCACCTATAGTTGGCATCATACCTCTCACAAATTTAAGTAAGTCGTCTTTTTTCGGGTATTTAAGTTTGTTCTTATTTAGGTACTTAAATAACGATATTGTCTGTCTATTTAAAGGATTTTCATCCTCACCAAATTGTTCTTTAATAGTTCTATGTATAATATCCCTTAACATTATTTCAGGTATTTTAATTTATATATTGTAGAATTTATTAGTTTCTCAACATTATCAATCTCATTCTGAAGATAACTTTCTTTGAAAAATTCTCTAAGTTTTTGAACCTCTTTTTCTAAATCTTGGAAGTACTTAACTACCTGAGAATTATTTTGATAGTTTACAATATCATAAGATTTATAACCCTCAATAATACCATGTTTACCTTGATAGGATTCTGTAATATCATCAATTAAATCAACAATTGTATCGTAATACCCCTCTAACGCTTTGTGTTCAGCATATGATTTAGTCTGTAAATGAAGTACATGAGCTTGAGTTCTAGAATGAAATAATTTGGATATCATTTCTTCACAACCTTTTTTTCCTTCTTTCTGTTCTTTAATTAACCTATTATTAACAGCAACATCACTAAATTTTTTATTTATTATTATCTTAGTCATCTTTTCGTTTATTTATAAATATAACTATATTTATAAATAAATAATAAAACTATGACTAATAACACATCCGCTTTAGAAAATTTACCGGATAAAGTGTTAAAATTCGCTTTAAAAATAATAAAACCTCACTATTCCGGTAACCCTGATGTTGATTTAGATAATACTAATTTTATATCATCGTGCGATGATGTCGTTAAAATGACCGGACTAAGTAGTAACGATTACGGTGAAACTTCCGACTATAGTTTCTTACATCAATTAATGAAACTAAACCCCGATTTCGATTCATCCGAATCGTTAAAGAGACCAACATTTAACAACTTCGAATTTGATTGGGAGGTTAAAGAAGAGAGAGTTGTAACCGAACACTATAGACATTCCTTAGGTTCATACAGTCCAACAGGTGATGACGTAAAATCAAATTTTAGATTTTTAGTTTATGAGGGCGCTATTTTTCCTGACGATGGTAAACTATTAAGTGATGAAATAGAAAATTTCGAGGTTATCGATAATGACTTTATTCCGGACTCTATTAGAAAAATTTAAATATTGAAATTCTTAGTTTCCAAATCCTTTTCCGCGATAGTTAATTTACTATGGTTGAACTCACCATCTGTTAACTCCATTAACTTACCCATAATTTCACTAAATCTAACCCACACAATGGAACCTTCATTTTCAGGTGAGTAATCGTTATCAACTAAATATTGAACAACAGTATTCTCCTCTAAAGTTATAAATCCGTGGGCGAACCCTTTAGGTACTAATACCTCATCCCCCGGACTCATCTCAAACATATGAACGTCCATAAACGTTTCAGAACCTTTTCGGATGTCAACAACGACATCTAATAAACTACCATCAATTACCTTAACTAATTTAGATTGAGCGTATAACCCCGTTTGAAAGTGTAACCCTCTTAGTGTGAATTTATTTGGGTTTATACTTATATTACTTTGAATCCAAGTCTTATTAAACACCCCATTATTATAGGTCAACTTTAACGGTGCAAATACTCCTCGATTATCTACAAATACTTGATTCTTCTTTATAATTGGTTCTTCCATTATTTTTTTTCTTTAGCAATTCTTTTCAAATACTCACCGTAACTATTTTTACGATACTTATCCGATATTTTTAATAACTCTTCTTTAGTTATCCATTTATGGTTATAAGCAATTTCCTCCAAACAACCTATTTTTATTCCTTGTCTATCTTCAATACTTTGGACGTATTGACCCGCCTGTGTTAGTGACTCGAATGTGCCGGTATCTAACCAAGCAACACCCCTTTTTAATCTTTGAACCTGTAAATCACCCTTTTCTAAATAAACCTTATTGACGTCAGTTATTTCCAACTCACCTCGACTTGAAGGTTTGATATTTTTAGCAACCTCAATAACCGTATTATCGTAAAAATATAGTCCGGGTATCGCGAATCTTGACTTAGGCATTGTAGGTTTTTCCTCAATACTCGTAACTTTATTATCCTTATCAAAACTAACAACACCATATCTTTCAGGGTCATTAACTTCGTAAGCAAAGACCATACCCCCTTTAAGGGACTTAATTCTTTTTTTAGTTTTAGAGAAATCAATTCCGGAGAATATGTTATCCCCTAATATTAAACATACACTATCTTCACCAATAAAGTCTTCCCCTAAAATAAAAGCGTCCGCTAGTCCAACTGGGTTATATTGTATTTTATATTCGAATCTACATCCAAATTGACTTCCATCACCTAAAAGGTTCTTAAACAATTGATTATCATGTTCCGAAGTTATTATTAAGACATCTTGAATACCCATAGACATTAGTGTCGATATTGGATAATATATCATAGGTTTATCATAAACAGGTAGTAACTGTTTAGATATTGATACCGTAAGTGGGAATAACCTAGTTCCTAACCCACCCGCTAAAACAATTCCTTTCATCCTTTAATTCTTTTTGTTAACCAATTTTTTAATCTTGTATTTTGAATATCTCCAAACTCGTTTATATATCTACCACTATCTAAGGTATATCTTCTATCGTGACCTAACCTATCCTCAACGTATTTGAATTTTACTTCTTCACCTAAGATATCACCTACCATCGATATTATCTCATTATTAGTATATAATTCTCCGGTACCAATATTATAAACCTTTTTTACTTTATCTGAAGTCAATAAAGTATAAATAGCTTTAGAGTTATCGTCAGCGTGTATCCATTCTCTAATGTGTTCACCATCACCATATACCGGTATTTCTTTACCTTCTTTTATCGATTTAATAATTTTAGGTAAGAATTTTTCATCATGTTGATTCTCACCATAATTATTACAGGTTCTACTAATCAAATATGGTAATCCAAAAGTCCTTCCAGCCGCCATAACTAACATATCTGAACCTACTTTAGTTGCTGAATAATAAGAACTACCAACAAGATTAAAGTCCTCATCACTTATTTTAAAACCTTCATAATCATCCATATCCCCGTAAACTTCATCTGTTGAGATATGAAAAAACTTTTTGAGGTTTTTATTCTTTCTAGAAACTTCCAATAGGTTATACGTTCCCTCAACATTTGTCTTAACAAATGGTAACCCATTCTTAATCGAATTATCTACGTGTGATTCAGCTGCGAAATGAACAATATACTCGTACTCACCTAAATCTTCTTCAGTAATATTACAAATATCTTTTTTTAAGAATTCGACATCACCCTTAACATTATTTAAGTTAGACGCGTAAGTAAGGTTATCAATAATCATAACCTCGTGTTTGGTATTTTCTAAAACATAATTTACGAAATGGGAACCAATAAACCCAAAACCACCTGTTACTATAATTTTTGACATAAAAAAATCTTTACCTAATAATAAGATAAAGATTTCTAAATGTAAAATGTTATTACAAATTATTGTCCAATAACAATATCATCTAAATTAATACCCTCTAAACCTTGAGGTGTTTCAATGAATTCATCATACATAAATGATTTAACAACGGCAATAATACTTTGTTCCGCTTGTGCTATTTTACTTTCTTGCCAATCCTCTAATTGTTCGTTATCGTCCATTTCTTCCCACATTTTATTCGCTAAAGTAGATATAGTAAATAATTGTTTCTTAGCCATAGAATGACTATGCTTATCTTCTTTAACCGTTTTAACCTTATCGGATAACATTCTTAATTGCTCTTCAGATACTATAATATTTTTTTTCATCATTCTATAATTTATTAATAAATATCGAGAAAAAGAAAAAGGAGGGGTTAACCTCCTTTTTTATTGGGACCGATTGGTTTAAATTACCGGTCAACTCCACCATCCTATTTTTTATTGAGAATTAGGAAAACTCAGTTGTCGATGATACACGAAGACCATCAATTATTGTGTCATAGTATTTTGGGTCATTAAAAAATGAGTCCTGTTCTTCACTTTTATAATATTCCTCGTTCACGGATAAACCATTAGGTTGTCCCCATTCAAATGCCATATCTAAAAAGTCTTGTGGTTCTATTTCTTCACCGTATTCATTTACAACCCTACCAGATAAAATAAACTCAATCAATTCATCTTTATTACTGTAATATTTATTCTCATGAAAATTCCAACAGAACTTCCAACCCGAACTACGTTTACCTAAATGAATATCCATCCCTTCAATAAATTCATCCCACGGTGACATCATATCCCAACCTTTTCCGATAGTTCTAAACCCTACACCAATATCTGATAGTTCCGACGTATCTAACTTGACCACCCTTTCGGTTAGTTTTTCTTGTTTATTCCTTATCACCTCAGACTTAGGAATTCTTCTGTAATTTGTTCCCATTTTTTTGTTCTTAACTTATTTCAGACTCTATTTTACTTCTCATGTGGTCAGCTAACGTATATTCAACATTCGAAGTTGTAATAATACATTCAACCAAATGTTTATAAGGTATATGTACTAAGAAATCAATCCCGTTGAAGAAACTTAAATCGTTTTTTAATTCAATACATCCCTGAACCATCTTAAGAAATATTTTAAACTGTATCCCATCAATGAATACCTCATTTAACAATTTCCCGTAAGTTTCGTGTTGAATCACGATTGAATAATTTTTTGTCATAATATCTCGTTTTATTTCTTATACAAAGATACTAAACATTTTTCAATAAAACAAAAAAAAAAACCTCAAAAATTTTAATTAATGAGATTTTCTAATGTTAAACCAACTTATTTAATTAAAGAAAGGGTTGTTGGGCTGTATATAAACCATAAATACTTCGTTTTTTAGTAAAAGCCAATATCAATATAAAATATATTTAATAAAGTTATTTTTTAATTTATCAATTACCCTAATATTTATCATTATGAAAGTAATAATAAATAACTACGGATTCAACGTTAAAATAGTCGACAAACCAACTGATATCCAAAAAGGAATGATGGGGAAGAAATTTGATTCGACCTTTAGTGGTATGTTATTTTTGATGGGTGGTAACGAACATTGTTTTTGGATGAAGAACTGTATCATACCTTTGGACATTATATTTATTAAAGATAAAGTAATCACTAAAATACATAAAGATTGTCAACCTTGTAAAACAAAAGATTGTGATAATTTTTGTGGTAAAGGTAATATGGTTTTAGAACTACCTTCAGGGTCCTGTGATAAGATGGGGTGTAATGTAGGAGATACCATTAAAATAAAAAAGACCTAATTAGGTCTTTTTTATTACTACTATTATAGTTAAAGTTATTTAAGCAATATCAAATTTCTGTAGTTCTTTCATTGAATTTTCTCTAGCTCGTTTTTTTGGACTACCGGAATTAATATCAGCATAATATATTGTCGCTTCGTTAGGGTCAGAAAACTTAGTTAAACCCTTTTTAGTTAAAAACTTAACCGCCACTTCAGCAGCAACGTCATCATCTAACATAACTTCAGGATTACTCACCAAATCCATACCAACCTGACTTCCATACTTCTTATAGTTAGATTTACCCGTTAATTGGTTAAATCCTCTACCAATATATTTAGAACCATCATTATTATTGTCATTACCTATCCTACCATTATATACAAAGTTAAAGAACTCATCGTAATTTTTCTTTAAATTATTTAGTTTATCGTCAGATAATTTTCTAGTCCTCGAAAATATTTTTCTTATTCTACTGTTAGACGTTCCTTGGTAACCTTTTTCTTTTTTATTTATAAAATGAGTCTCTTTACCTATCACCGCTAACATACCTATTTGAGATGCGACATCAGTAACTCCGTGCTCTATCATTTTATCAACTAATCGTTGGATGTTTTGAGCTGCTTTCCCACTATACTTATGAGTTATTTTACCGTCTAATGATGTAAACTCTTTAGAAGGTATTATATATTTTTTAATATCTTCATCAGTTATATTTAAATCTTTAATTTTTTCAACCATAACTTCTTTTGTTTTACCATCAAAAGTCGAAGTACTACTATTACTTAACTCAATACCATTTTCTTTTTTAAATTTGTTAAGAGCCTTACCTGTTTCAGGTCCAAATAAACCGTCAACACCATACTGAATAAGATTATAACCTAACAGCTCTAAAGCAACTTGAAATGTTTCAACGTTTTTTTTAAATGTCATTGTTTTACTATCAGATTGTCCAATTTCACCATCAATTTTTTCTAAATTATTAATAAATTCTTTACTGTCAGATTTTATAATTTCAGCTTTTTTAGATTCTTTTAATTTAAATATTTGTTTTACATACGATTCCTGAATATCTTTCGAATCATTAATTTTTTCTCTTAACTTTTTAACGAATTCTTGTTGAATCATTTTAGTAAATTTAATGTATGGAGCATCACCTGAATCTTTATTATACTTGTATTTACCCTTAGGTGGTCTGGTACCCTTACCCATATAATTTAATCCGGCAATATTTGTTATACATTTATGTCCCCCACTACCCGCTTGAATGAAATCCCAAGCATTTACTGATATATCATCCAAGTAATCTCTATCTTCTTCAGATAGGTCTTCAAATGGTGTTTCCATCATATCTCCAATGTTTAACAAATCTTCTCTACCATCTTGTTTATCTTTATAATTTTTACCATATAAAGCAACAAAATCTTTAAATGTAAATCCTACCGATTCAGGTCCAAATCCTTTTCCGGATTCAGATACCCACTTAATTGTTGATAACGGAATTTCTTTTTCTTTCAACTGAGACTCCCATCTAGATAAAACTTCTTGAGCTAATTCCCCTAAATTAACACCTTTAAGTTCACGTTCTTTTTTAAATGGGTTACAAGATGCTTGAACTAACCCTAATGGCCAAGCAATAACGATAAAGTCCGCGTCAGGATTATTTTTAAACGGGGTATATCTATCATAAGAACCCGGTTTAAACATACTTCCACCACCATACTGAACAATAATACCGTCGTCAACTTTTACATTTGGACTTGTCTTCATTTGTTTTACATAGTCATCAGCGTTTCTTTGTAATATATCAACATCAGGAAAATTCTTCTCCTTCATTATTCTTTTAATATTCTGTAGAATATTCATAAGCGATGGTGTCGAGTTCATAACTAACTCCTCCAAGAAACCGGGTTTGTTTTTAAAGGCTAATAATAATTTGTTAATCACTAACCCTAATAACATTTTATTTTTGAATACCGGTAAGTCAGTATCTATTTTGAATAAATAGTTAATCACTTTATCAACATCAATCTCGTTTCTTGAATAATCCGCAGAATCAACAGTTGAAATTAATTTAATATCTTCGTTAGGAAATATGTCTTTAGGTGACAATACTTGAGATATTGTCTCAACATTTGAACGGGATTGTCTAAATGATGTGGCCCCCGTTTCATCAGCACCAGCCTGACTATCGTGATGGTCAGTATGTATTATAAACATTGGTTTTCCATGTGCAAAATCAACTAACACAGGCATTACATTTCCTTCAGCATCCGATTTTTTAATAGCGAATTCCTTATCCCCATATTGTATTATCTCAGAATCCACAACTTCAATACCATTGTCCTCTAAGTAATTTTTCATAGCTAAAGCCGTAGTTACCCCATCAAGGTCTTGATGAAAATAAATTTTAGCTTTATCGTATCTTTTGGATAATTTATTTATATCTCTTACCCCACCTTCGTTAATTAAACTCATTTTTTTAAAATCCTATTATATCTTTTATGAAATCTGTTGCGAATCCTTTAGCCTTAGTTTTAACTTGAGACTGTGGTGGTTGTGGAGTATTATTCATTTGTTGTTGTTCACCTCCTACACCTGACATATCTTCCGACCAATACTTTTCACCCTCAGGTGTAGTCGCGTATGCCGACATAGAACTATCAAAAGCTTTATTACCCATTTCTTTTACCAACTCATCTGGACCAACAAAATTAGCAACACCTAAATAATCTAATAATCCGGCATAAAACTTAGTTCTTCTCATTAAACTAGTTAAATCTCTATTCCTAATTAACTTCACGGAAAATCCGGGCCATACATTCTTAGCCATCCACGTCGGGTCATTAGCTTTAAAATTCTTAAAGAATTTATTTTTACCCGACAATTCTTTCTTCATCTGACCCATTAACTCTTTAGCTAATTTAGGGTCAGTCTTACCTAATTTTTTAGCATATTTACCCATGATTTTACCGGACACCTTTTGATTTCTAGCAGCCATAGTAAACATATCAATCCAATCAGTGAGTGTTTTTCTAAATCCTGACGTCATTTTACCACCTGGTATCTTATTAATAAGTGATTTTAATTTACCTCCCCAACTAATAGACGTATTTACGAATTTACTCATAGCAGGAGAAGTCTTAGCCGCCGAAGATAAAAGTTTACTACCCTCAGCAACATCACCGGTTTTTTTAACCATTTTCATAGCTGAATTAGCCGCTTTAAAACCTTTACTAGCTTTACTACCAAACATAATTGGTTTAGCAACCGCATCACCAACATAAGGTACTACCGAAACCATAGACAACATACCAAAGAAGTAATCCCCTTGTCTCATATAATCAAGTCCGTTAAATAAATCAACCAAACCTGTTGGGTCAAATATCCCAATGACATCACCAATAGTATTCCACCAAGACTCATTTAATGTCTTAACTTGATTAGGGTTCATGACTTTTATCATCTCAACTATAAAACTTTTTTCTTCTTCGTTAAAGTTTTCCCATTTCTCGGTTAAGTGTTTTTTAGTTTTTTCTACATCAATATTATTTTGTATATGGACATATTGTTTTTCAGTTAAAATTATTTCCATTTTTTGTTTTATTATAAATACCATATAAAACAAAAAAAATAGGGTAATCAACCCTATTCTTTAAATTCTAACTTTATTTGTAATTGTTCCTCCCTAAAAACCTTTATTCTTTCATTCGCTATTTTAGTATAATTATCACTTATTTCAATCCCCAACCATCTTCTACCCAATGTCTCAGCGGCCACCGCGGATGTACCACTACCCATAAAGGGGTCTAAAACTAAGTCATCCTTATATGAAAGAATCCTAATCGCCTTACTTGGTATATCCATTGAAAACGTTGCTTTAGTTAATGACCTAGTATCCGGAAAGTATTCCCACCTACCAAAAACTAAATTCATAAAGTCTTTTTTATCCTCAGGCTTATATATCATCTTATTTTTAAAAGTCCCATCTTCTTTCTCAACTTTAGTTAGTTCACCTTCCCATTGGGACGTACCTTTTTTGAGTTTCTTTTTACTTTTCTTATACGCTAAAATGACACACTCTTTTGGGTTATATATATAAGGACTACTCGCACTCATCCAACTACCCCACGCCGTTTGTCTAACTCTATGTGGGGAATCCTCAATTAGGTCTACCATCCCAAAGAACTGAAACCCAACTTCTTTCATCCTCATCCAAAATTCTGCGTTGAATAAAATTCTACCCCCTCTTTCCTGTACATTAGTTTCGATAGGAACGTTGATAGCAACCCTCCCATCATCTTTAAGAACTCTAAAAGATTCCGATAACCAATTTTTAGTAAACTCCCAATAATCTTCCATCGAGATTGAATCATCATACACGTCATATTTTATATTAACCGAGTACGGTGGTGATGTTACTAACAAATCAATACACCCATCAGGTAATGTCTTCATAACATCAACACAATCACCCGTAATTATTTTTTGACTTTCAATCATTTATTTTATTTTTTTTTCAAACTCTTTAACTAAAAATACCGGATTTTGTTCTCCGGCAAACATACCTAATATATTAAACCCATAATATTCTACAGCCTCTTCCTCAGACATACCATCTCTATCAATCAGAATTTGAATGATTTTTTCAGTCGAATATAAAATTCTTGGTCCGTTACCAAACTCTTCGACGACACCAATAATAGCATCGTCTAAGTCTGATAAAATTACGGCACCTTCCGCGTTTTCATCAATATAATCAATCATATTATTTTTGTTTTAAATTATTAATTTTTCTTTCTAAATACCACAAAGCTTTAGTAAGGTCCTGTATTTCTTTATCCGAATTTTTCTTACCTGCTCTCCCAACATATTTAACAACGTTGAATAGATAAGCATCTCTATCTAAACCCCAAGCCTCGCATACTTTAACGACTTCATAAACATTTTCTTTACCCCCGTAATGTTCCGGGTGATTTACCATTTCTTTATCCATTTCTTCTATTATCAATATGTATTATTACTTCGTTATAGTATTCGATAAAGTGGTCATTCCATAAATCCCACTTAATATTTAACCCATCTACAGAATAAACCTCATGATTAGGGAACACTCTTAAGAATACATCTCTAAATTCTCTAAATTTTTGTTTTGTTTCAGGGTTATTTAAATGCCATTCACCAGCACATTTACCAACATTATCTTTTAACCAACAGATATTTTCAATACTAAATATCTCATATTCACCTCCCTCACAATCGGTTTTTAAAAAATCAATTTTTTCAATATTGTTCTCTTTAATAACCTGCATAAATTTTTTTGACTTAACTAATTCCTGATTAGTACTACTTCCAAAGGTTTCGTGTATAAATAAATCTTTATCATTAATAACATAAGGGATAATCGTGTTTGGTATTCCTTTGATATTATTAGATAATATCCCAATTTGGGCCTTTGACGGTTCTATAACGTATAAGTGTTTAATGTTTCTATCTTTTAAAGAGTATGGGAATGGACCTATACTAGCTCCCACATCCATAACAATATCATTTTCTTCTACCTGAAAAACAGTCTCATATATATTTTTACTTCCGTTGAAGAATTCTCTCATTAGTGTATCTCTAAACTGCATTGAGAATATTACACCATTGTCTTCACCCCAGTCAAACCCATCTAATTTTACCCCCATAATTTTATAATTTTATAGTGTTATAATAGTTCTTTAAATCAACATTTTCAACTATTATCTAAATTAATTAATTATTTTTTGTAAATGATTTTAAATATTTCATTATCCTCATAACCTTCCATATGTAGTTTGTAAATTTTTGACGAAATCTCATCTTCAAATATGAGAGCATCTACGTTAAATATTTTGGAAATCGTAGTCCCATTATTAACTAATTTTTTAATAAATTCTTCGTTTAAAAATCTTTTAGTGAACCCCATTTTATAATAATTTTTATAAAATTAATCATTTAATTTAAGACTTACAAATGAAATCAATTTTCTTTTAAACAATGGGGCTAAAGTTTCATCGATTGGAAATTTATCATCACAAAACATTTCAAATACAGGTAATTTAGACTCACCTTTAGTTTCATATGTTTTAGAAAACTTAGTTAAAATAGTATTAATAGTTAAACCACCTATATCCCCTTGATAAATCAAATCTAATGAAGTCCTATATTGGTCTTTAACTTTATATACTTTTTTAGTTATATATTTCCAAACATATACATCACCGTCTCTTTTATAATAAAAAAAACCTTTTTTAGAATGAATATTTTTTTTATTATGTTTAACTTTAATATCTATCGATTCATAAACTAAAGACCATAATGATTTAGCAAAGTTGAAATAATCTCTTATTAAAATTTGACTTTCATTTAAAATCTTGTATAACTCGGTTTCTTCCTCAACGGTTAGAACCGGTATGTCTTTCATTTTTAAGTCAGATGGAAGTAATTCGTAATCTGGAGTTGGTATAACTTTATCGACATATAACATTTTTTTATCTTTAAGTAATGTATGAACATTACCTAAATGAATCGACAACTCCAAAAACATAGGATATAACTTTATCTCCTCAAGATGTTTACCCATTTTTGCAAAATAATCTAAAAGAACATATCTTCTATGTTCAACATCCATATACCCGTTAAATAACCAATCGGTATCTAGAATAAATTCATATTCATTTTTATTTTTTGATGTTACCATAGTAATATTATAGGTGTTTACCAAATATTATCTATATTAGTTAGTTCTAAATACGTAATAATCGGTATCATTTATAGTTACAACCTCATACGTACCATCGTATGAAAGTATACCGTCATATCCATCGTCATTAAACACCCCTTCAATTAAATCTTCCTCGTCTATAAAATCTTTAATATCTATACCGTTTTCAGTCATCCATTGCACAGGGTCGTTAGCTGCATCTCCTACTAAATCGTTAACTTTATTCTCAATCATCTCGTCAGTAGGGTTATCCGTATCAGGAATTATATCATCTAACTCCTCTTGTAATCCATCAATAAGTTCTTCATACTCGTCGTAATCATCTTCCTCCGATTCAGATTGCTCATTTGTATACCTCTCAATTTCACTTTCAATTTGACTTATCCTTTCGTCTTGTTCTGTCGTGAGTTCATAATCATCTTCATCAAAGTAAGATTCAGGACTATAACCAATATCATCAGTATAATATTGGTCAACATATTCTCTGAAATACGTCATATCAATATAGTTTTCAACATATCCTTCTCTAAAACCCTCTAAACCTGAATCGTCAATAAAATCACGTATTTGTTCTTTTGCCCCATCATCCATTTCTTCCTCAGTCCCAACGGAATATTCACCGTCATCACCCTCTAAAATTTCAAACGAAGTCATCCCATATGAACCATAGTCATTTGGACTTAAGTTATATACATCATATTTGTCACCCTGTAAATCTGATAGTTCTTCTTCTAATTCAGAAATTTCGTCGTACAACACATTTGAAACTTCAATATCATCTTCATTATCATAGTCGTTAGTCAAACCTTCTATCTGAGACTTTAACCTACTAACCTCTTCGATATCTTCATCATCCAACGTTGCAAAAATACCCTCATTAACTAAAAATTCAAATAAAGCGTTCGCCTTTTCACCTTCCTCGTCAATATCATCACTAGTTAGAGACCATACCCCACTTTCCCTTAGACTTTCAGCATTAGCTATCTTAGCTAACTGAATCTTTCTCATTCTAGCTTTATAGGCTCCGGAGTTCCAATCTCGAACAGTACCTTTTATATCGATACCAACAACACTCATAACATTAGTATTTGAAATATCTAAACTACCCTCAATCACACCAATATTACCCAAATCAGTAACCGGTTTACCACTAATGTCTAACGAACCCGTTATTTTTAAAGGTAATCCTTTAAACATTTTTATTTTAGACAATGATTTACCCTCATAAGATGCCAGTAACATAATTTCTAGATACTTTTCAGGGGTTATTTCATAATATTCACCTTCGACCTGTTCTTTTATAATCTTAACAACGTCTCCATATTTTAAAGTTACTTTCTTCATCAATGTTTTTTATTATAAATACCACGAAAGATAATTAAAATATTGACATAATCTAACTTTACCACATATTTATACTTGAAAGCCAACAATAAACTAAAAAAGATAACGAAAATTATGGGTTGCGGATGCAAAAAGAAACAAAATCAAGCCTCACAAGTTAAACAGGGGGCAACACCACCTCAACAAGCCACACCGGCTTCAGTTCAGGAATCAATTAAAAAAGTAGTTGAAAAGTATTATAAGAATAAATGATATCAAAAAAAGGAACCTAAAAGATTCCTTTTTTTGATTTAAGACTTTAAATTACAATTACGAATCTATATCATTACATAAAAATAATATATGGATTATATCAATTTAAAATCACATAGGGGAGTTGTTAATTTACTCGCCGATTACATACTGAATAAATTAATTACCGACGTAACGATAGAAGCAACTATCGAGGTTACTAACTGCGGGAAATTTTTCTTAGTTAACGGACTTACAAACTCAAAAAAAATATTGTCCCTACACATAATAAAAGAAGATTTCTATAAAGAATACGAATCTTTACTTAAGGATTTAGGGTACGAACAAATAAATGTTGTCGATACAATAACATACGATGTGGAACTTGCCACAAAAGATGAACAATCATTTAACTTTTACCACACAAAAAGACCGATATTTAGTAAAGAGGTTATCGATTTCACATCAGAAACAACTGACTTGTCTTACCAATCATTTTCAAATTTAGGTTTTATAGAACTAGATTACTCTGAAGAAAAAACAACGGATTTGGAACAATTTAAATATTCACCAATAAATATTACTTCAGAATTTCCTCATGGGTATAGTTGGGAAATGGGTAGAGGTAATTTATATTACAGTGAATATATTTGTAACCAATTATTTAACGTTATTAGAGTTAAGGAATTACTTTTCAAATTTTCAACTTTAAAAGATAAAAACGATGACTTTAAAATAAGAGTTATTTCAGATTCTATTTATTCAGAAAAAACTATAGTGTCCATGATTTTAGATAACTTCAACTTTAATATCACTTCACTAAAAGAAAATATGTCAGGTTATAATTTATTAAATGACATATTAAACCCTTTAAGTGATAAACCTTGGTTAGTTAAAGATAAAACAAAGGGGTTGATAATATTTTAACCTTAAACAAAAAAACCACCATCGGGTGGTTTTTTTAGTTATGAATATTATTACATAATTTCACAAATAACGTCATTAAACTTAAATTTATCACATATACTTTTAATACGTTTTACTTTTGTAATGTTAGAACCCCAAGTCGACATAAATAGACCGTTAACCATCTTAACCTTATTAAATTCTCCCAACGAATCTCTAAATTCATCCGGAGTTTCCTTAAAGAAGGATGAAAAAGATTCTAACATTTGTTCTTTAGAGTGACAACCAATCAATTCATTAATAACCGATACATAAGTTTCTTTAGCCGTTTTATTAAAAAATATTTTATCCCCAATCGTCACTTTTAGGTTTGTGGATTTCGCTCTACCTATTTTTTTCTTAACATCAACTTTTTCTTCATCGGTTAACGTATCGTCGTTATCAACACTAATCCCCAAATCCAATTCTTCAACTGATAGGTACGATACCATCTTATCTAATCGGGTATGAAACGTATCAATGTCTGAAACATCAAACCACTCAGTTGTAATATTTCTACGGTCATCATATTCCTTTATAACTCGATAGTCCTCAAAACATACGTGAAGAATACCCTCCAATTTTCCCATATCTTCGGTCTCAAAGACTCTAACCATCATAACATCAAAAGGTAGGTGAGTTGAGTTTAACTGAGTCTCACGTACTTTATATTGTTTTGATAGACCAATCTTGTGGTATCCGTTTACAAACTTACCCCCATGGTCAATAATTCTTGCGATGTACACATATCCTTTCATAGTTCTATGTGTTATCTATGTTTTTGTTTTCATAGGTTATCAAATAATTAGATTTATAAATAGTATTACCTGTCTGTGTATATTTTCTATATTTTCTCATTTTTTTACATCCACGTTGTGTTCCACAAGATTGTAATACTGGTCCTACAATAAAGAGGATTAAGATTAAGTAAGTAAATTTCCTTTTCATTTGTTTTAAATTTAATGATTAATATTTCCTAATATAAACGCTATCATTTTCTTTTTAATCTCGATTGAAGTCTTTCTATTATAATGAGTCTCAATCCTTACCATATCTTTTGATAAATCTTCCAAAAATGGTTTTTCCGGTGCTCTTTCAAGTTCTTCGTGTTCTGAATATCTCCCTGTTGTTTTCATAACTTTTATTTTTTAGTAAATAATTCGACTAATATGAATAAGATTGAACAAAACCCTCAATGTATCTTAAATCCTCGTCTAACTGATTAACATCCTTAACCATACATTTACCTTCGTCATAAGACAAATCACCCATCGAAACTTTTTTAGAGACTATCCACGCATCTTCACCAACTAAGTTAGTAAGTGGTGGAAACATAGAAATTTGTGTACCGTTTATATCTTTATTCTTTATCATGTTACAAATATAAAACAAAAAAGGGACTCTCACAAGTCCCTTATAAATTATTTTTTACCTAATTCCTTTTTTATTATTTTGATACCATCGTCAATTTCATCAAAATCTCTTTCCGGAGCAAATAATTTTGGGTCCGGAGAATCAGGAGGAGTATTAATAATCATAAACGAAGGTACAAATTCATTATCAGTCAGTTCAACAAATAAATCGTATTCATCTTTATAATCATCAATATCTCTAATATGGAATTCAATTTCATTTTCATTCAATTTATCCTTCATCATATCACAGAATGGACATCCTTTCATGGTAAACAATATAATTATCTTAGACATCCAATAAGTTTTGAGCTAATTCTTTTATTTGAGACTCTGTTTGTAAACCAATTGTACTATGAAAAACCTCACCCCCCTTGAATGATTTAATAGTCGGTACTGACCTAATCCCATGTTTAGTCGCTAAATCACGGTATTTCCCTAAGTTTAATGTATATAACTCAACATTAGAACCACTTTCTCTATAATCTTTTGATACCTTATCAAAAGATGGTTTCATCACTTTACACGGACCACAAAATTCCGCCCAAAAATCTACAATAACATTATCTCCGTTATCAATTTTCTCAATTAATTCTTTTTCACTAATTTCCATTTTTTTTATTTTTTTTAATTTTATTTACTCGATATAATGAATTAACCATAAAGTCAACGTTCGATTTTAACGAAGTCAAATACAATAAACTAATTTTATTAGAAGTCACATAGATATAAATACCATTATGGTCATACTCCACTAAACTTTCGAAGTATGATGAATTACCAAAATCATCACATCTATCATAATACCAAAGTCTTTTTTTATTTTTAATAGACTCATTCAATAATTTAATATCAAAATCAATATCAAATTGTGAAGGTACGTTATTAATTTGTTGAAAGATTATTTTAATAATCTCATCAGGTATTTTATTTTTTTCCATTATATTTTTTTAAAAATCCATATCTATATCGTTAACATAAATATTGAATTCATTTGATTTATAACCAATCGCATTAATTTTTTCATCGTACTCCCATTCAATTTTATAGTTAGTAATCGAAACATCATTATTCATTGGTAAAACTTTGGAAATAGTAACCTCATTTACCTTGTATCCACTTTTAATTTTAACATTATTAAAATTAACCTCAACACCCAAGTCAGTAAATAACCCATCTTTAACCATATTATAAATCCGGTCGTCTAATAGTTTTATCGGATAATTCCAATAATCATCTAAACGACTATTAAACCTACCTAAAGATTGCACCCTATTCAATTCCAAAATTTTACCATCAAACTTTATCCTATATTCTATGGTAACCCTCTCATTACTGTTCCCCACATCTCTTAATGATATTATTAAAGATTCAGGTCGTTTAACATATGTTCTAACACAATTACTTTGGATTATAGATTCTTCATTATATTCTTCACTGTTTTTTAATACCACGGGTAAGAATTTTGTCTTATCACCCTTTATAATATTTTCAACACCTATAATAAAATTTTTACTATAAACCCTATTAAAATCCCCATTATCATATGAGGAAACTTTATCAGACCATAAAATATGCTCAGACATAAACCCATTAACGTCTTTAGATAGCCACTTACATTTTTCAAATTTATTTATCCTACTATGAAAATTTAAATGGTCCATAATAGATATACTATCTAACGAACCTTTAACACCTAATAAACATATTTTAAAAATATTAAGTTTTTCAATTCTATTAAAATTTGATTTAAAAGGTTTCCTAACAAGGAAATTATTTAAATCTTTATATTGAAATATATCCCTTAATTCTTCATCTGTAGAGGTATCAAGAACATAACTTAACCCAAAAAAGTCTATTAAATTGTTAAACGCTTGAGAATTAAATGAATTAACACTATGTAAGACTCTCTTTATCTTTTTACCTTTATAACCTCTAAGACTCATAAAAGCATCAATATACTTCCCCCCAAAAGTTTCCCTATTTTTTTTATTAACGGTCGGGCTTTGGGAATCTACGAATGACATTACATTATTGGGATATTTTACCCCTTGTTTTTCTAATATAAACTTATATAATGTTTCCGAATCACTACCTTTACCTTCGCTAATAATTTCGATAAATTTTTTAACAGGACTTTCAACGTCTTTAATTAAATTTATTTCATCAACAACTTCTTTTCTCCCATGAACATATCTTAATTCACGAACCATATCCATTATAATGTCTTTTTGGCCAAACACAAATCTTCGTAAATATTTTGAACTCCCCCTTTTTCTATGGTAATTATCGACCGACCCATAAAACACCGCACTATCTTTAATCCTGTATGTGATAAATTGAATTCGAGTTGTCTTTTTAAAGAATTTTTTAGATAAACGTCTATTTTTTTCTAAGTAAAAAATTTTTAAACATATTTTCTCTTCATTTCTTTCAAGAACCACCGTAAACCTTATGTGGTTTAATTTCGAACATGGATTACCATAATTTTTAATATAAGAATCAAAATCTTTGAGATTAACATCATGACACCATTCTGATTTGTCAACACTATTTATATTATTATACGGTAGATAAATGTCCGTAGAATATAAATTAAAAACGTCTTTAAATAAAAGTTCCATATACTTGTTTTTACAAATATATGGAACTTTTTTAAGATTAACAAATCTAATTTAAACATATTTTTCCAAAATTAGTATTTTGAAATATATTATAAACTTTGTCTTCAATTTCTTTATTTGGCGACTTTAACTTAATTACAATGTTAATAATTTGTTTTTGTGTTAGAGAAACCTCATCCCCATTTTCATAATTTAATGATGATTGAGTTTTAACCTCATTATAGAAATCACTTACCAATATATCCCCTATTAATTCTGTTAAGTCATCTGGGTTCTTGTCAAAAAACACCTTAAATTGATTAACATACATATCCACCTCTACTATCCCCATATTATTTTAATTAGTATTTATTATTACCAAATATAAAGAATATTATTGGAATAACCCAATTTAAACTTTATAATAGAACCCATTACCCACATCATCCAAATTCTCTAATAATTTTTCAGGTATTTTTAGGTTAGGGTTAGAACCTTTCAATTGAATGAAAGATAAATCATCTAAATCAACAATACTTTCCGGTAACGATTCTAAATCTTTATTATCAGGTAGTGAAATTATTGTAAGTTTTGATAATTCACCTAAATTCTCAGGTAACTCTTTAACTATATTTTGAAATAATAATACCGATAGATTCTTAAATCTAGTTATAGTAGATGGAACTATTAACGCAATCTTTTCTTTAGACTTATTAGAAACAAATAACCTTTCAATGTTTTCAGGTAGAGATGTGAATAATTCATCAAACCCATAAAGAGCGATGAACTTACCCGCTGCCGAATCAGGGTAATTAACCTCAACTTTTTCACCAGTGGGGCTAGTCAACCCTTTAGCAAATTCCGGTTTGAAGAAATCTTTTAACTCAGACATTTTACCACCTAACAACTCAACTAAATTAACCGACCTATCATCTCTATCCATATATTGGTTAGATGGGAAGTGGAATTGATATCTCTCTTTAGGTAAACCTGTCCTACCACCTAATTCACCTTTATCATCATTAGGGAATATCACATAAAGAGGACCATTTTTAATATAACTATCAAAATAACTTAACCCCGGACTTGATGTACACCATCTTGTCTCTCCATTTTCATGGTCGTGAAAACCACCATAATAAATGGCGGCATCTTTACCTATCTGACCTGAATCTTTAATTCTAATCATAGTCCAATTAGGACCTTCAAAAACTATCTCACCACCAGCATGATTAAAACCGTCTCTCGATTTTTTAGCCGTTTTCTCATCTTGAGACTTTTTAAATTTCTCAGGGATTACGAAATTATCCATAGTTTGAAATAACGAATCTACTGTAAATTTATTAATATCTCTTTCCTCTTGAGGTAGGTATTGTTTAAACTTGTCGAACTTTGTAAGGTCATCCGTCGTTTTATATAAATCCTCCATAAAAAGGTCTTTAGCCCTTTGAACAGCATTTTTATATTCACGACTTTTCCAATCATATTCTTTCTCCTCTTGAGTAAGAGGTGAATTAACAAAATTCTTTAGTAACCACTGAGAATATTTCCCAACTTTAACATTATCCATATCTTCTAAAGATAAGGTATCAATATCATAACCTTCAGGAGCTTTAGTTGTGGGGTCGGCAAGAATAATCGCCTTTAAAACTTCAAAATCCATAATTCCCTTTTTAGGTTTACCTGATTCATCACCTTTTTTTTGTTTAGGGGCCACTAGCTTATTATAAAGTACTTGAAATCTAGAATTTTCAACTATTAATTGGCTTAAAATTTTTGTCGCTCTCATATATTTTTTAATTTATTTATAAATACTTCACTTTCTCGAAATATTAAGTTTAACAAAGATAACACTTATTTTTAAATTAACATAATACATATCCTTCTCACTATAAATATAATTAATTAATGAAAAGTAATTTAATTAATAATCCATAATTAATAACTCCTCACCCTTAGTTTGTTTCTTACCCTTTTTAGCCGCGGCCGCTTTAACAAATTCCTTTCTCTTCCAAGTGTACTCATCTTGAGGGAACCACTCATGTAATAAATCAAAATCATAATAAGATAAACTAAATTTACCCTCAGTCTCTTTTAATGAATTAGATAACCTTTCGTGGTCTTCTCTACCAAAGTCGTGATTAGAATAATAACTACCCTCCCCAACAATATAGTAAGGTGGGTCCATGTAGAAATATGTGGTAGGACTATCATACTTTTCAATAACATCTTGGAAATCTAAGTTTTCAACGTGAGTTATTGATTCAAAAAGTTTTTGATATTCAGACTTACCTAATTTATTCTTAAATGATGTGAATTTTGAATGGTACTTACCTTTTAAGTCAATAAATTTAGACTTACCAGGGTTCGCCCCTGAAAAAACTTGGGTTAATACGTACACATATTTAGCCGCAACCACATAATTAGGTTCATCACCAATTACTAAATCATCAGAATAAATTTCCCCCTGAAATTTGTTGAAGTTTTCTAAACAAATAGGTTTAGTTGGTACAACCCCTTTCTCTTGAACTGTCAATTTATTACACTCTTCTAATAATCGTTGGTGGTCAATTACACAACGAAATAGATTATAGTTTAACGGGTTAAAGTCATTATAAACAACTCTCTTTAGGTTGGGATAATTCTCCAACTTCATTCCGAAGAATATCCAAAACATTCCTCCAAATCCTTCTACGTATGTCTCCATGTCTTTAGGTATAAATGGTACAATGAAATTTTTCATCTTACTCTTACCTCCAATATAACTTATCATTTTTTTCTGTATTTTTATTTTATTACTTAATTATAATCAATATCATCATAATAATCAACTCGGTTACTATTGTTTTTACTTTAAACTTTATTTATATTATAATAAAAAAGTTATGAAAGATATTGAATTTGAAGACGTTGAAGTTATTAAAAACATACCATTAACTAAAGGTAAAAAATCAAAAGACTGTAAGTCTTGTAAAAACCCGGGACTAAAAATTAGTCATTGGGGAATGGTTTTCCTTGGTTTTTATATGTTATTCGCGTCAATTTACGGTACAATACAATTAATTAAACTTATCTTTTAATTAATTTCGTTCAAACCGAACAACCAAATTAACATATAGGTCCCCACCATTATACCCCTTAGACTTAACCCTTAGGGGTTTAAGTGTATCAAATATTTTAGGCATAGTGACCAATAACTCCCCTGTTGGGTGAGGTACGGAATACGTACTCTTACTCAAATCATTTTTACTAAACACCGCATCATATATTAAATTATCACCATTCTTCTCAAAACCATTTTCCGGTATTAAATTTACCTTAATAACCAAATTACCATAAAGACCTTTGAAATAATCACCTTTACCTTGTAACCTAAGAAATTGTCCATTATCTATACCAACGGGGACTTTTATTTTAATACTTTCGGTTTTAGTATTAGTTGTACTACCATTACAACCACCACATCTTTTTATAAATATATGTCCCTCACCATTACACACATGACAAGTTTGTCTAACAACCTGACTAAATAATCCATTACCGACGTTAATTGTTCTAAACCCATCACCGTTACAAGTACCACATTTATTTTTATTACCACCTGAACCACTACAAGTGCCACATTTATCTTTTCTATTATAAGTTATTATTTTTTCAGAACCTAAGTAAGATTCAACAGCCCCAACATCAACATTAACTATGGTCTCAGGTGCCGTAGGTTTTTTTCTTCTCTGAGTAAACCCTCTAAAGAAATCTCCAAATGGGTCTTGACCACCAGATTGACCTCCAAATGGGTTGTTATGACGATTATCATATTGAGCCCTTTTACTTTCATCCCCTAACGTACCGTACGCCTCATTTATATTTTTAAACATACTCTCATCACCCCCTTTATCAGGATGGTGCTTAACCGCAAGTTTTCTATAAGCTTTTTTTATCTCTTCTTTTGTGGCGTTCTCATTAACACCTAATGTATTGTAGAAATTATTCATAAATGTATTATATTTAGATAAAACATATAACTATGTCTCACAACTATTTAATAGTTTTATTTAAAAATAACGTAAAAAAACGAATAATCAAGAAATTTAAGACGCGTAAAAGAGCTAAATTATTTTACAAATCTAAAATTAAAGAATCTTCTAATGTTATTTTTAGTAGAAATTACGAAAATGGGGTTAAATGTGAATATGAATTAGCTTTAGTTGAAGTTGGTGACGACGGTAAAGACTTATATTCTAAAGATGAATTTGGTAGACATAATAAAATAATCGTTGAAGGTGGTAAATTCTCAATAATAAACATTAATCCTTATTTGGTTGAAGAATCTATTTTAGATTACCAAACTAAGGAAAAAATTTCTGTTGACTATCTAACTAAAAAATACTTGTCTGTCACAGGATTAAAATTAGTTTCGAAATTAAATAATAAAATAGTGGTACAGAATGATAATATCTTTAATCTGTTCACACTTAAAACATCTGAAGACGCCAATCGATTGATTGATTCCTTAACGGACCATTTTAAAAGCACAAAAAAAAGTGACTGTATGTTCGTTAAAGATTATACAACCACTCATAGAAAATATTTATATGATATTTTGGTTAAAGAAGGATATCCAAAAGATTATCTAATTAGACTATCAACTACTCATCCAAAATAAAAACAAATTCAATACCTGAAATGTCGATTTTAAATTTGGTATGACTTCGGTCTATATCCCTAAAGTTTTTTTGAACTTTTTTAAATTCTTTTTTTTTAAGTTCAAAAACACCAATGATTTTACCGTCAGAAAATAAATCCTCCATAGCGTCAGCAATTACCGCTAACTTCTCAATTACCCCAATATCACCTTCTTCAGTCTTTGCCATATATTAATTTTTTTAATTGGTTTTGGAAGTATATCTTCTTTAGATAAACCGGTTAAACCCATTATTATCTTATTCTTGCTTCTTTCAAGTTGTTGTTTATCCTTTGTTAGCTCCTTCTGATACCAATCTATCTGTTTCTCTTTGTTCATTATCTTCAATACTATTTAACGTATATTCTTCTTCAGGTAATTCCTCCTCATAAGACGGTATATCAAATTCCAAATTTCTTAAATCTTCTAACCTTTCTTTTTCAAACACTTCTTTTAAATCCTTAATTTTAACCTTAAAAAGATTTTCTTTTTCTTCTCTTTCTATATTATAATCAATAATTTTTTCGATGTTATTGATTGTTTCGTTTAAATCGGATTCCTCTAATTTAGAGACAAAAGAAATATATCTTTTGTTAGGCTCATCACTTTGGTGTTCAAGAACTTTACTTTCATTAACATATTCTTTAGGTAATCTCCAAGTTTTAGAGAATTTAATGTCAATTGAAAAGTATTTCTCTTCTAGTGTTCTAATAGATTTTAAATAAGGATGTATTTTAAAAATTTCTGTGTATAGACTCATAATTTAAATATAAATGTTAAAATGTAGGATATTGATAAACCTAGTAATATAATAGCTCCACTACTCAGGACTAACCTCTTGGGTGGACTGTGTAATAGAGCTCTTAAAAAATTAATTCCCACATATACTAAATTTAATATTGAGAGAATTAATATAAAAAAAATTATTGGTTCTACCATTTTTACTTTTTTCTCTCTTCAAGGATTTCCCCTCTTAAAATCTGTAAAAAGTTTTTTAAGTCCTGAGCGTTTTTTCTAGCTCTAGTACCCGCACTCTTATTACCTTCGTAAAACTTTGTAGTGTTTATCGATAACTCTTCCGATAAAGACCTGATTTGTTCTAATGTTTCCATTTTTTTTTCTTTTTTTCTGTTTATGTTTATTTTAATATGTTAATCTAATTATAGATTTTTATACCTATATTGTAAAGTGTAACGACACTTTTTTAATTTTCAATAGAATTGTCCATTAATTTATAGATTGAAATTAGAGTATCTAAATCCGCTTTGGTATTTGTTTTAGACATCTCAAATAAATCAGTAAAGAATTTCTCAACTGACTCACGAGATACCTTATCAGTTCGACTGTAAAATACCTCATTAAAAAACTTTTTAAAATAATCTAAATGTTCCCCCTCACGATTAAATTTAACACCTTCCTCTTGGAATATATCTATAACCTTACCCCAGCACCATTCAAAGTGTTTTTGGTTATCTTCGTCAGTTAGATTGATTTTAGTCTCTTTAGGGGTATCGATTTCACCCAAGTACGTATTAACCACTAATATATTTAACGTCAATGTAAAGTCGGAATATAATTCCATTTTTTCTCGAATAACGTTATTAGCCCTGAAAAGTATATCCACTTCTTCAGGTTTAATTGGTTTTGTAATATAATTAAAAAAATTCCCCATAGATTAAGTTTGTCTATGGGGAAATGATAGTACCAATATTTAGTTTGTAAATTATTGAGTCTTTCTATTGTAAGATATTAAATCCTTCATTTTACCAAACTCCTCATTTAATTTATCTTTAGATTTAGATGTAGTAGATTCTAATTGATTCATTATCTTATCAACTTTACCTTCACCTGTTTTATCTTGTACTACAGGTTGTTCAGCTTTATTATAAGCCTTTCTCTTAGCCTTAGCTAATAAATTATCTTTCCTAATTTTATTACGTCTTTTATTAACCGGTGTCTCAACAGCGTTTGCCCATTCAGGATTATTACCTGTTTCAGATGAACCAACAATATTTTTCTCAACCCACTCTTCATTAGGTTTAATTTCATCATAATCCAAGTTCTCCATCCCTGCACCTGTAAACGCCTCAATATAATCACGTACATCCTCAGATGGTACGTAAGCCATTTTTTCCATCTTAGCTATCTCACCATTACCCTGAGGAAACATTTTTGGGTCCATAGAATAACCCCCTTTAGAACCGTTTTTTAGGTAGTCTTGCATCTTTTTAGTAACATCTTTAATATAATCCTCATTTTCTTTACCAGACTCCTTATGAATTGTGTTATATTTACTTTGTCCTGCGGATTTACCTTGTTTAATGTTTGAACCTTTCTTATTTTCTTTTACAATATTTTCAATTAATGAAATCAATTCACTTTCAGTAAGTTTTAATGTACTTTTTTTAGACTCCTCCATTCTTTGGTCATCAATATCAGAATCGACACCTATAACTCTCGATTGTCTACCATCGAATTTACTTCTATAGTCTTTACTTTCTTTCGATTCTTTCTTTTTATTTCTCATCATACTAAAATCTTCAGAATCAATTTTACCGTTTTTATTTTTATCTAATTTCTTTTGTCCTTTAGTCAAAGATTCAGTTGTTTCAGATTTACTATTACAAAAACGAATTGTTCTTTCATCTTCCTCCCCGAAGTTTTCCTTATGGTAGTCACATTTTAACTCATCGTATTCTTCGTTAAATTCTTCATAAACACCTTCGTCCATTTTAGAACCACATTGTTCACAAAGACCACTTGACCCTTCAGTCATTTCGGAACCACAACCTTCACACGTTTCAGAACCTTCAGAGATTGGGGTATTCATTACTTCATCAACGTTTTCACCATTGATTTTATTCACTATCTCATCGACCTTTTCATCTAAACTCTCACTCAATATTTTATTGAATAGGTTGTTAATATATGTATTGTTTGTCTTTTTCATCTTTTTATTTTATTATAAATATGTTGATTATTTTATTTGTTTAGAATTTTACTCTCATATTCGTGAACAATAATACTTTTTACCACATTTTCACTCACATCGTACTTTTCACATATAGTCTTAATCGCCTTTTTAACACTTTTATTTTCAAATATTTTAAGAGCATTTATATCACCTTGATTACAGTACGGAAACTTCCTACACTTGTCCTTTATTTTTACAAACTTACCTCCGGGAATTTGAGGTTTTTTATTACCCCTCCAATTCTTACTATCTTTAGCCACAAACGCCGGAGTTGAATATTGACCTGAAGAAGCTGATGAGGTCGCCTCAGTCGCTTCGACTTTATTTAATTTTGAACCTCCCTTTTCCATTTCTCTTTTAGTAGTTGAGAATAATGGTTCTGAGTATTGACCCGAACCACCACCGGCAGACGTTGCCTCAGTAGTTTCTGAGTTGGTGTCGTCGTCATCTTCGTCATCTTCCTCTGATATAGAATTAGTCAATTTATTCATTGTTTTAACCGACTCTATCGCGTCAACATTAAACGAATCTATATTCATCACCTGATTAGATATTTCTTTTTTTAAATCACTTCCAAAACTTTCTTTCATAAAACTATTATTAAGCATTTCTTATTCTTGGCTCCCAGTATCCTCTCTGTGTCCACATGAAATTATAAAATTCCCTAAACATTTTAAGAACTATTTCTTTCACATCACCTTTTATTTTTCCATTAGAAATTTCTTTCTTAATTAAATCAATTAGTTTTGTTTCAAATTGATTTATAGTATTATTACCCATAAAGACCTTTACTTCTTTACGAATCATAACTTCAATTTCTCGTTTTTCAGTTGCTGTAAACGCCATTTTTATTTAGTTATTATTAATTATTATTTATTAGTAGTATTCCTATTATAACACCCCCAACAATAGAAACAGTTTTATATAATCCCGTTTTCCGTTTCTCAATTTTTAATTCTTTTATTAAACCTAAATTTAATTCTTCATATTGATTAAATTGTTCGTCTTTTTTAACCAATATAGTCTCAAAATTCATACTTTTCTTATTTAACAACAGTATTGTACTATCTTTTTGTCTTTCTCTCTCTAATATCATTAAAGTTTTTAAATTAAGAAGTTCGACCTCTTTTTTACAAGAATCACCAGCAATTAAATCTTTAGCAACCAACTTAGCCACTTTGTATGAAAGAACAACTTTAGTAGTATCAGAAGAAACTTTAGTAGTGTCAGAAATTTTAGTCGTATCTATTTGTGAAAAACAGTTCCAACTCGTTGTAAGTATAATCATCAACAGAATTAATCTTCTCATTTGTTTTTTGTTTAAAGTTTTTTATGTTTCTACCAACGTTAATTATATCTTCATCTATTTTTTCAATATGTTCATCAACCGAAACTAGTTTAATATCTATTTTATCATTAATTAATTTTACATTGTCAATCTGATTACTTAACGATTCAATTCTATCTTTATAACCATTAATATCAGTTTGTATAGTTTGACTATAAAAGAAATTATAAACAATAAAACCTACCAATAAAATTAGTAGGATTGTTTGTAAATTACTATTATTAAAGGTCGCTCTCATTTAATTAGATTGTGTTGTTTTTTTACGTGACGCAATGATTTTAGACCATTTGGATTTAAACTTATTATAATAGTTTTTTAATTTACCAATACTTTCTAAGAATTCATCGTCCGCTTTAATCATTTCCCCATTAAAATAAACACCATTATCCTCACCAATAGAGAAAAAGAAGTCTAAATCACCGTCTATTATTTTTCCAGACCATTCAACATTGTTTGGGTATACATTTAACTTATTAAAATCAACTAAATCAGAAACTTCAATCACAAACTCATCCATCGTCTCTTGAAATGCCAATTTTTCGTCGGTGGTTAATTCCAAATCTTTTTTTTCTTTACCATGTAAAACAATTATACCACCGGAAATTCGATAGGCTTGTCTTTTATCTTTTTGGGGTTTAGTTTCAAATTCTATTTCATCCTCAACATCCTGTCCGACATCTATTTTATCATAGTTTTCAGTATCAGTTAAATTAATAGACTGCTCATTAATTATTCCATATTGTTGTTTTATATCAACAATACCCTCATTAATAGAATCTGTCTGAAACATATTTTGTGAGGCTTTAATTAGTTTTTTAATTTCATCGTGAGAGTTACTCATTTTCTATTTTTTTTAAAATTCTTTCAAAGTTAAAAGAGGGGTTGAGGTCAGTAAACTTATCACTAAAATTACTTCTCGTAACCACACCTTTATATTTATTTATTTCTTTAATCAAAGTGTTGTGTTCAACAACATTAAATTGAATGTTCATTTTTTCGGTTAAATAATTTAAAACCTTAAGTAATGAAAATATTTGTTTCTCCTTATAAGGTTCCCAATAATATCTGTCTCTCCATTTTTTCTCAAACACGTCACCTTTATAAATATCACCAATCCAGTTAAGGTAATGTTTTTTTAAAGGTTCTTTCTCTAACCACCCTAAATTTTCTAAAGAAACCACTACAGATTCTTTATTTAACTCTAAATTTGATAAATAATTAGTTGTATTTCTTTCATCAACTAATTTATGTATTAAACCTTCTCTACCTATAATATAATGCGGTATTTTATAGTTTTGACCGTATTTTCTATTTTTTAAGGAAATTAAGTAGTCAGATAAATTTCTTGATGTGTGGGTTAAAACAATTTTATTTTTAACCTCATCAGCATTAATAAAATTAAAACCATCATGTTCAATAAAATCTAACATTTAAAAAAATTAAAACTTTTTATATTCCAAAACCTTACCACCCGGAATTGTTGTAGTTGTAGTTTCTTGAGTAATATCCCCCACTTCTTTAATTACTTCAACTTCTTTAATTACTTCAATAGGTACTTCAACCTCTTTAATGACTTCAACCTCTTTAATGACTTCAACCTCTTTAATGACTTCAATAGGTACTTCCACTTCTTTAATTATTTCCACTTCTTTAATTACTTCCACTTCTTTAATGACTTCAATAGGTACTTCAACTTCTTTAATTACTTCA
>TARA_R110000765_G_scaffold96266_1_pt1 | contig 38014 bp, 48 predicted proteins | sample TARA_R110000765 | Tara Oceans TARA_R110000765 (sample SAMEA4398168) | marine metagenome | biome: Polar Biome; feature: [MES] marine water layer (ENVO:01000295) within the mesopelagic zone...; material: water (ENVO:00002006), including particulate matter (ENVO:01000060) such as...... | reverse complement strand
ACAACAACGTGTATAGCACATTAAAACGATGCCATACACAATGCGTTAGCTAGCATTTATAGTGGCGTTCCACCATTTCTCAAATCTTTCATCAATACCTCGTATATAAGCAGAAGGTGTACAAGCTCTCGCAAGTTTTTCGCAAATCATTTTAACTTCGCTTTGTTTGAATAACGGCTCGCTAACAAGGTCTAAAACCTCATTATTATTTAGCTTGGTTTCAATTATACTTACAAGGCGTTCTCTATCTTTTTTTTTGTAGTCCATAGCACCTACTTCTAGGTGAGGGTACATTGATTTGCTTATTTCTTTTGCTATTTTCTTTATGTTCATATTTATTTTCTTTAATGGTTAAGTCGCTAAAAATAACGAGGTTTAGACTGTCATTAGCCACAACTCTTATTAAAATCTTCTTTACAATCTTTACAGTGTACGTGGTGTAGTTTATATTGGTGTAGCTTGTCGCTATTACACAAAGGGCAGTGGCTAACAAGGTCTAAAACATCATTATTTTTAACTAAGTCCGCTAATCTTTTAGCTAAATCTTTTTTATATTGTTTTATTTCTGCTTCGTTTAAACATCCATCTGTAAATAAACTTAACGCTTCTAGCCAGTATGATTCTTGGCTCTGTATCTTGTAGTGTTTCTTTGTCATAATCTAGTCTGTTAAAATAACATTGTTTAGTTGTAGCATTATCTACAATAATTATTAGATTTTTTTAGTGCTAATCTGTGAATCCACTTGTTGTAATTTGTGGTATCAGATTCAATAGCTTTTTTGCAATGTAAAATAACTGTTTTTAGTTCTTCTTTATTAAGTCTGGGTATTCTATACCACAAAAAAACATAACTATCCAATCTAGTTTTTTTCATTAATAAAGAAAAAAATCTAAAAATTAAAGCCACTACAAAACAAGCCCAAGTTATAGGGTTTGTTATAATTAATATTCTGTCAATTTTGTAACTGATAATCATAGATAACAATTTATAAAAGCCATTTAAAGGCTAGTGTTTCAATTTATCTTAGTGTTCACGGCTTCTATAATTCGCCATTAGCATTAATTAGAGAAAGTCTTTATAATCAACCTCTAGCTTATCCCATCTTTTTTCTATTCTATTTTTCACCTCTGCAAAGTCATCACCTCTTTCTTTTGCCAAAAATTGGCTATCAGTTATCAAGTACCCATCATCTAGCTTATCAACTATAAAGGTTCTTCCTTTATATCTAAAAGATTCTGGGTTATCATCGTGTAATAATTTTCCTTTTTCGTCTGTTTTCATAATCAATTAAATAATGCTGACACACTGTATGGTGTATAGCCAGTTTTACTTTAGTTCTTTGTAGTTAGGTTTACTTGTGGCTACAACACAATACAGGTCAACGTTAGCGTTCATTATAGTTGCCACAAGTATTTTCACATTCATTCAAAGAATCGCAAGGACTATCATATAAATTATGACAACCTTTAAATTTGCAACTATCACAAATGCTAACATTATCTAAAACAACATGATTTTTAAGACTCTCTAGGTAGTCTATTTTGCTTTTGTACGTGTTACATAATGTAACTAATTCCTCTTTTGTATATTTATTATAATCCATCTTAAAATTAACGTTGTTTAGATTTGACATTAGCCACAATAGGTGCTAGTCCTCTAAGTATGCTTTTATTTTCTTATACTCTGTTTCTGTTATATCATCATTCATAAAAGCAATCTTAGCTTTTTGTAGAGCCTCCTTTTTTTCGTAGTGGTTTGTCAACCCTACAATATCAGTGGGTATTGAAACAATATCTTCTGCTAGATTAAATAACCCTGTTAATAATCCCATAATCTTAGTTTTCCAACGTTACTGTTCCTTTATAGGTTGTGAAATCATCTTCTGACCAATAAGTATCTTCACAACCTAAGGGGAAAATGTCTGCTAAAGAATTTACAATAAAACCATCATCACGGCTTGTAAATAATACAATTATGGTATTCTGTCTATTAATCTTCAATTTAGGGTATTCGTTTTCTTCTGTTTCTGTTCTCGTGCTTTTCATAATCTTACTTAATTTAACCGATAAGCTTCATTGCTTATACTACTAATACGGATATAATTGAATATTTGCACACTTTCACACAATTATTTTAATAATAATTATCATATGTCTATCCCATAATCAAATTTCTCAAATGGTTCAGATATTGATTTCACCGAAATACCTTTCTTGACTGCAGTAGAGTTTTTAGAATCTGAAATCTTTCTCATAGTATTTATTTCACGCTCCAACGCTCTATTTTTTAAGTTTGATTCCTCCAAAGACGATAATGCTGCTGTAAGTTTAGCATCTGTCTCTATCTGCATAGTGCCAATAACCTCAGATATCTTAGTATAATTAAGTATGAAGTGAAACTTATTTCCTCTTTCACTAAATACAAAATCCTTATCAAACAAACTCTTTTTTATTTTTAAAAACCATGCCTCTGTAGCAAATTCTCCAAGAACCTCACTAATGGTAGTATTATGATAATTAAGGTCGAGGTGATTCCCAGAAGGTTGTATATGCTTCCAAAATAAGATTAGGAATGCTTTTTCGCTCACTGACAGCACGTTCTTATTAACCATAAGTAAACTATTGGAAATTGCAGAAAAGTCGCTTAAATCGTCTGTACTCCTAATAATCTCTAGTCTCTGGAATCTATTGTCAGACATATGTATTTTTATATACTTAGATTGTTCCAAAATGACTGAAGAGCTTTGAAATTGCTTTCTACCAATATCGAATTTAGTTAGAAATGATTTTATAATAAAATTTCCATTACCTATAATATATGACTGATGTAGTAGACAAGAATAGACTACTAGGTCATTTGCTCTTACTCCCTTAATTTCTGACAACAACTTAATATTACTATTATCTACTGACGTATAGTTTCCAACTGATAGCGTTAGATCTTTTACTGACTGTTGTGAATTCATATCTTTTTAATAATTAATTAATGTGTTACAATATTGTTTTTTGCTCAATGCAATTGTCTTAGCGAAGCGACCTAAAATATCAGGTCTCTTTCTTCTTTTCATCTGTTTCTCTTTAATGGTGTACTTTTGTAGTTTTTGAGTGTACTTTTGTAGTTTTTGAGTGTACTTTTGTAGTTTTGGGTGTACTTTTGTAGTTTTTGAAATTTCACAAAACAGACAGGTAATTGTGCACATCAGAGTATTTTTTAAATAATTATATGTGTTAAAGAAATGCTTTATTAAAATTAATTGATTCATACAAACTATTAGTATTGTTGTTAGTTATAGTACGGAAATAATTATATAATTGCACACATTAACGAATATTTATATTTTATGTTTGTTAATGAAATAACAGATAATATTTTTTTATATAAAAATACCTATATTCATTTATAGAAATATGAATGTTATAAAATGGGAAACGATACAATAAATTTTAAAATAAAGAGGACTGCTGTTAGCAGGTCATCAAATAAGGACGTAATACTACTTGAACCTATAAATGAAAATGATATTGAAAACTATCACTACGACATAAGAATTCTCAGTAAGGATTTTGATGTTCAAGAAATATCAGACGATATGCACTTTGTATACTCAGAAGATATAATAGGATTTTTTGCTGATAATCAAGAGACAAAGATATATGATATACCAGCAAGACTTTTAGTACTAAGTGCAGCCACAGAGCTTAGTTTCAATTAATATATTTTTTTAGGTGGTTATTGATATCCATATTGATAACCACTAACTTTTTTATATATCTTAAGCAATCAAGACCAATCTTTTTATGCATAAATACCTATATTCATTGACTAGACATTGATATTGTCTTATAAATTAAAAAGATATAGATATGGCTGCAGGTCAACGAGAATACACAGCAAATACGGGTGCTACAAACGGGAATGGAACTACTTCTGGTGGTGACCCCCAAATTAGAACAGACGATTTTGATTTTGAAAAGCTGTATGCATATTTTGATAGGAGTTCAAAGTCAATAAACGACTTTGTAAATGAATATCAAACCACATCCAATTATAATTACTATCATCACTTTAACAATAGATTAGATTATCGTTATAAATTAATGGATTTATATGACTATTGTATGTTGGACTTACATCTAACATCAATAGTAGATTCGTTATTTCATCAGATTATTGGTGAAAGATATTCTATTAGAGATTCAGAGGGTAATGTAAACGAAGCAGCAACTAAGCTTATTAAAAAGTCTTGGTTTCCAAAATACATTAGGGGTGTTCTAGAATCAAAGCTATACGGATACTCTCTAATAGAGCTTGGTGACCTTAATAAAAAAACTGGAACATTAGAAGAGGTCAGGTTTATCGAAAGAAGAAACGTTGCCCCACTAGACAGCTTGGTACTTGAATATATGTACGACACAAGTGGATGGGATATTACTTCAGATGAATATAAAGAAGACTATGTTCTTGTTGATGGAGATGAAGGATTGGGGTGGCTAATTAAAGCACTACCAATAGTAATGTCTAAGAGGTTCGCTTTAAGCTCACACACTCAGTATGCGGAGACTTATGGTACTCCAATGATAGTTGGTAAGACAACTGATGATTCATACGAAGAGAAGAAGTATTTGGCAAATGAAATAGCTGAAGCAAGAGATACAAGAGTTATTGTTACAGGATTGGAGGACGATATCACATTCCTTAATCAGATTTCAAATGATACCAACAAAATCTATACTGAATTAGTTAGATTAACTAATGATGAGCTTACAATGCTTATTCTTGGTCAATCAGCAACAACTGAGAGTCAAGCTTACGCAGGTTCTGCTGAAATTCAATATAGAGTAATGGTTGATAGAGTAGAGGCTATCAGAGAATTTGTTCAGAATAATGTTAATGAAGATTTGATTTGGAGACTTCAAGAGAAGGGGATGGATATTCCTGAAGGATCTACGTTTGAGTATTCAAATGTTCTAGAGATGTCTCCAGAATCTAAGAAAGACTTATTTCAAGTTTTACTTGGTTCTTATGAGATTAGTGCTGAAGAAATAGAGTCTACGTTTGGAGTAACTGTTGGAAGACAAATATTGGAAGAATCAAATGACCAGCTTCTTACATATGGAGAAGCAACCGTTAAAGAAAGAGATAATCCAGATGAACAAATATCTAAAGACCCTGAGCAAGCGGCTAAGGATAAGAAGGATGCTCAAAAAGCACAAGACTCTGTTCTTGCTGAAATAAATTTCTTTGATACAGTAGCAGGATGTGATTTTGATGACAATGCATCTTACATGGATAAGTCTTTGCGTAAATTGGACTCTAACGAACTTTCAAGCGTAAATATAGTCAACAATATAGTAAGTATGTATGGAAGCTATCATACGCACGAAATAGATATTGTAGCAGCATTAACAGATGATATAGAAAAATTTTCATCTATACTTAATTCGTTCTTACCAAGAATATATGCTGGAGACAGTACTGCTGTTGAAGATGCTTATGAGGAGATGACTGCGGTTCAATATTCAATACTTTCTCAGATATTTACTGAAGAATATGGATACTCTCTTGAAGCACTATCTCAAGACTCAAGTTCTGAGGGATATAAGAATGCTGTATCTGGATTCTTTGCATCATTTTCTGCAAGTAAGCAATATCAGTTGTTAAAAATAATTTCTGATTTAGCTGCCAAATATAGAGTTAATGGAATGGGATATGGACTATTTGTTGAAGAAGCAAATAAAGCAAATATATTATTTAATAAAACTTGGCATGAGGTAGAAGGTCATGCAATGCAAGTTGGATATAATTTTGCAAAAGGATGGAGAGAAGATTCTAATTATGAATCAATCTTTCAGTATAAAACTCAAGGTGATGCGAATGTTAGAGACACCCATTATGCACTTGAGGGGATTAAGCTTAGAAAGTCTGATTGGGCTAAGACAAACTTCACTCCACCTTGGGAATATGGATGTAGATGTTCTTTATTTGATATAGGTTCAACTAATGGTCAACTTCTAACTAAGTCTAGAAGCCTACCTCCTGCAGATGATGTTCCAAAAGAATTCAGAACAAATGTTGGGGAGTCAGGAGCTGTGTTTTCAAAATACCATCCTTATTATGAAGGATTGACTCAAGATGATGCAACAAAGATTAGAAGAGTTATTTCAAAGACAAATAAGTAATGGCTACATTTACACCAAAGCAATTTATGAATCAAGTATCTTCGTTGTCTCGCTCATTCAAGGGTGAGGTGACGAGGGCTTTGGAAGATGCTACATTAGTTGCTGAAGAGTTCTTTGATGAGAATTTTGACAATCAAGGATTTACAGACGAAACAAATGAGCCTTGGGTTCCCAATACACCAGACACAATAAGGAGGAAAGGACATAGTAAGATACTTAAGGGTAAAACAGGTAAGCTTAGGAGAGATAGAAAATCTGCCATAGGTACGCAAGGTGGGTATCAAGTTGGAAGTGTTTGGTATAAAGCTTTAAGTAAGAAGGGTAGAGATTATGCTGAACCAACCAATATAGGATTTATTAATGCATTGACTGGCAACAAAGTTCCTGCAAGAAAATTTATTGGTAAGTCAACTAAACTTAATAGAAAATTAAAGAAGGTTTTTGGTGCTCGATTAGCTAGATCTTTTGGAATTAATTATACGATAGGTAGATAATATGTCAACAATAAAAGGAGTACTTCAAGAAATAACCGATAAGCTAAAGGCTGTCACAAATAGTCGTGGTGAAAAAGTATTTAAGACTGTGGATTTGAATAGAGGGCAAATGCAACAAATCAAGGGGTTTGAAAACATAGGTCAACTAATCATATTCCCAGCTATATTTTTAAAGCCAGAGGAAATAAGAAATATACCAAGACCAAATAACGTGTATGTGACTGAGATGAGACTTAGATTACACGTAGTAACATCAGAATTAATTCATGAAAATCCACTAGATATATTCGACTTACCTCAATTAGCAGATAGGGAGATGTTAGATTTAAAATGGAGTACTGTGGACATGGCTTCTGTAATGAAGGGATTTGATGTAATGCCTGAAACATTCGATAATAATCAAGTATATGAACTTAATTATTGGGTTAAGGTATGGAATACAAACTCATATATCTATAGAGATTGGGTTGATGCAAATGATGTAGATGTTAATCCTGAAGCACCTATAGGTCTTGAATTAGATCCATATATTGATGATGATGAATAGTTAAATCTATATATTTTGGTGGTTTGTTTTATCCTACCACCATTTTTTTTGTTAAAATACATAAATATTTTGTATTTACCCAATTTTTTTTTATAAATCAACCTATATTCATTTACAAGACAAAATGGTATGAAAGAAAAGTCACTAGAATTTAATTACGTAGCAAACTACACTGTTGGTGGTAAATCAACTATTGAGCTATTTAGTGGTCTAGACCATGCTGGAATTGTTGCAGATGATTTTATATCTGAATTCAAATATCTTGAATCTATATCTAGTGAAATTGAAATAAAAATTAATTCATCTGGAGGTTCAGTTATGTCGGGACTAAGTATAGTCACTACTATATTGGATTCAAAAATACCTACTACATCTAGAATTGTTGGAGTTGCTGCAAGTATGGCTTCGGTTATTGCATTAGCAACTGACAAAACAGTTATGATGGATTTTGCTTTATTAATGATGCACAATCCATTTTCTCCATCTGGAGATGCTGAAGATGACCAATTAACAGCTTTCTCAGGAATGCTTAGAACAATCTATAAGAATCGTCTTGGAAAGGATGATGAGGAGATTGAGTTGTTTATGAATGGAGATGAGGGTAAGGATGGTACTTGGTTTAATGCTGAAGTTGCATTAGGACTCGGTTTAATTACTGAAATTGAAGATACAAGTATTCAGAAATCACTTGAGCAAAACCTATCAGATTTACAGGAGACTGTAGACGCTGAGGACATGGTTAATGAACTGCAAATGATAGCCGCTAATTTGGTTATAGACGAAAAGAAAATAAAGAAGTTTGACGCTGAGAATGGGGATGCTGCGGTTATTACGGATGTTGTAAATGAAAAAGAACCTAAACCTAAAAACAATAGTAATATGTCGTTAGAAAACATCTCAGCATCTCTAAAAATTAAGGATGCGACAGTTGAAGCTATCGAAGCAAAAGTTAAGGATATCGTTGCAACAAACGCATCTTTAGAAACTAAGGTAGCAGACACCAATGAAAAATTGGTTGAAGCTAACACTAAGTTATCTGAAAAAGATGTTGTAATCGCTTCTGTTAATGCAGAGTTGGAAACAGCTAATGCAAGCAAAGTTGAGGTTGAAGCAAAGATTGAAGGATTTGAAGCTAAGATTGCAGGGTATGAAGCTGAAAAAGCTGAAGCTCACAAAGTAACAATTGAAACAATGGTAAATGAAGCTGCTGATGCAGGTAAAATTACTTCAGAATCTAAGGATACTTGGACTGGTTTATTGGAAGCATCTTTTGAAACAGCATCTGCTGCATTGAATGGATTAACTTCTGTAACAGCAGGAAAAGTAAAATTATCTGATAAGGTTTCGGCTAAAGCTGAAGTTGTTGCTGATAAGAAAGTAGAAGAAGTTAAGTTACCATCCATTGATGCTTTGATGGATGAAATTAAAAAGTCAAACAAATAAATTAGTTAATAATGGCGATTTCGCAAAGTTCAAGCTATAGTGGTGAGGTTTTAGAAGCATTCATCACAAAAGCGGTTACAGGTAACGATACAGTAGACAAAGGTTCTATTAAGATTAAATCTGGAATTCAATACAAATATACATTACCAGTTATTCAAGTTGGAAATATCATCCAACCAAGAGTAGCTACTCCAGTTAGTTCTGTAGGAGATTTCGTTATCACTGAGCGTCAATTGACTCCAACTGATTTCATGGTTTATTCAGAATTTAATCCTAGAGATTTAGAGTCTTTCTGGAAATTTGCACAACCTGAAGGAAATTTGGTTTTCAGAACTTTAGACCCACAAACACAAGTTGCGTTGGTAGGTGAGTTAATGAGAGAGTTAAATAGATATTTAGGTCAAGCTATCTGGCATGGTGTTAAGGATATCACTGGAACATTTACTTCAGTAACTCCAGCAGGAGGTGTTGCATTAGGAGATCCAGCTTTAGCATTAGATGAATTTAACGGATTACTTCCTAGAATTCTTGAAGATGCAAGAGACGGTGCTGTTGGAAGTCAACCAATTTTAGCAGGAAATACTGAGATTACTACTACAACTGAAATCTTAGCTGCATTAAACGCAGTATTTAACGCTATTCCAAAGGCATTAAGAGGTAAGGCTGATTTAAAGATTATTATGGATATTGCTTTGTTTGATTTATATGATCAAGCATTGATTGAAGCTAACTTTAAGCACGCTGATTACACTAACACAAACGTTCAAAGATTTAGAGGTATTGAAATCGTTCCTACGAATGGCTTCCCAACTTCTACAATCGTTGCTGCAGTTGCTAACACAGGTCAAGATTCAAACTTATGGATGGGTGTTGATTACGTTAATGATTCTGAGGTTCTTCAAGTAGCTAAAGTTCAAGAAAATTCTGAACTATACTTCTTCAAGATGTTGATGAAAGCTGATACAGTGGTTGCAAAACCTTCTGAATTAGTTTACTACACACCTTACGTGTTAACGGCTTAATAAGAAATAATAAAGTAACCTAAGAGGGGTGGGGTAGAAACTACCTTACCCCTTTTTTTATAAATAATTTTAACACAATAAATAAGATATAGATGGCAACAAGTAAAATAAATTTTACGGTAACCGATGGAAATCTTTTCACAACGGTTGCAGGTGCAGACTACGTATCATCTCTTGTTTTTGATGTAACTACAAGTCCTTCTGATGGAACTGCTATTTCAGCAGATGGTGAAGTTCACCAAATTTTCTCTGTTAAGCAGGCTGAAGAATTGGGTATTACTGGATTAGAAGCTCCATATGAAACTCCAACAGGAGATGAGTATGAAGGTGGAGTGGTTCACAAACACATCTCAGATTTCTTTGCAGTAAATCAAAATGGAGAATTGTATGTTGGTCTTGCAGATATGTCTACAGACTTTACTCATATATCTAGAGTACAAACTGTAGCACAGGGTAGAATACGTCAACAAGGAATTTACACACCACAAGAATTGTTTATTACAGGAACACCTTATACGGTAGACCATGTATCTGCAATTCAATCAATAGCTGATGGTGATGCAGACAATAATAAACCATATTCAGTAATTCTTCATGCGTCAGTAGCTACTGTTTCTAGTGGAGCTGAGAATGTTGACATAGTTGATATTCCAACCGCAATTGGTACAAGTAATAGAGTATCTGTTACTATGGGTCAAGCAAATGATGAGATTACTAACGCATTACAGGATAATAGTACTACTAAGGCAACTGTAGGATGTGTTGGTGCATTAATGGGAGCTTTATCTTTAGCAAATATTCAAGATTCTATTGGATGGACAGCTAAATTTGATATTGCATCTGTTATTACAACTATTGCTTTCGGGTTTGGTGGCGTTGTAACTGATATTAGTGACAATACTCCTATTGACTCATTGTCTCCACTTCAACTAGATACATTGGATGGATACGGATATATTTTCCCACTAACATATACTGATTATGCAGGAACATTTGCATCAAGTAATCAAACATTGTCTGCTGGTGATTATAGAACTATTGTTAGAAACAGGTCTATAGATAAGTCTAGTAGAAATGTTAGAGTAGCTTTGTTACCAACTATTCAGCAACCATTGTATGTTAATGCAACTACAGGTGAATTGTCTATTGGAACTATTAATCAATTCAAATCTATTGTTCATACTCAGTTGGTTGCAATGCAAGCTGCTGGAGAGATTAGTGGATTCTCCATTACTATTGACCCAAATCAAAACGTATTGGCTAATGATGGAGTTAATATTTCATACAGAATCATTCCAGTAGGAGAGAATAAGCAAATAAATGTAGAGATAGGATTAGCTACATCAATTTCATAATATAGTGGGGTTAACACCCCACTTTTCATAACTCATTAAATAAAAATAATATGGCACAACCAATGGTTAATGGAACGTCTTATTCGTGGTCACAAATCGAATTGAGATTTTCAAACATTGTCCAAGAGATTACAGGTGTTACAAACATAGATTATTCTGAAGAGCAAAAAGCAGAATTTAACTTTGGTGCTAATAACAGACCTGTTTCCCGTGGATTTGGAAATGTCGTTGCTAGTGCATCTGTAACGTTGCATATGGACGACATTGAGGCAATTAGATCAAACATTCCATCAGGTAACTTAGGTGACCTTGGTGAATTTGATGTAGTTATCTCTTTCTTGCACCCAGATAGTGCAAAAATAATTTCTCACACAATTAAAAATTGCTACATCAATGAGAATGGTGTTTCTGTAGGTCAAGATGACACTATTATAGAAAAGCAATTGAATCTAAACCCTTCACACGTATTGTGGAATGATAGTTTGATTCTTGGATTAGAAATACTATAATTTCCTATAATTCCTATAGAAAGGATGTTCTCATTGAGTTCATCCTTTTTTTATGTCAAAAAATACCTATATTCAGATAGGAAATTATATAAATAAATTAGGAATTATGAGTGATTTAGAAAGTAAAATTGAAGGTGTTGAGGTTGAAATTTCTGCTGAGGACGCAAAGTTTATTGAGGAACAAGAGTTGTTGGAAGCGGAAGCTGAAAAGATTAAGAAAAAATATAAGATTAAGAAAACATTTCTTATTGAGGTTGAAGATGAGGATTCTGAAGATGAGGATGCTTGGGCAAAAGCTTGGATTAGAAAACCAACACTAAAGGAGTTTTCAGCATTCTCAAAGATTGCACAGAACGATAATATTGGTGGACTTAAGGTTTTATTAACAAATATCTTTTTGGAAGGAGATAAAAGAATTCTTGAAGACGATGAGTTTTTCTTAAGTGCAATGACACAATTGGAAGCAATCATTAATGTTCAAGCGTCTAGAATAAAAAAGTTTTAGACGATTCAGCAGTAGGCAAAAATGACACTATGAGGCAGTATCGAGCAATGATTCGGTACTGCTTTCCTCATATAGACGTAGATGCCATAGAGGATGAGCAAGAGTTCGCTGATATAGCAAACGAAGCTAGTTGGATTGTCAGAAATGTAATGCATCCAAATGAAGAAGATACGTCAAAAGCAAAAAGCACACCCAAGCCTTCATATGACAATAATGTAAAGCGTAGAACAATGTAATATGAGCGATCAGGTTAAGTTTGAAATAGTAGTTAGTGCCAATAATGCTGTGAAAGCATTAGGTAATTTTAGTAAAGCGGTAAATAAGGCTGTGGATAGCTCAACAGCCGCTTTATCCAAGCTTGATAAAAGCATGGATAAGATTACGGCTAATATGAGGACTATGAACTCCATGAAGATGACTGGGTTTGCTGAAGGATTGAAGAACGCAAACAAGCAAGCTGACCTATTGGAGAAAAAGATGCAAAAAATAAACTCTCAGTCTCAAAAAGGTGGTGGAGGTAGAAGAAGAGGTGGTGGAGGTAGAATGGGTGGCAGAATGATGAATGGTGCCATGGGTATGCTTGGTGGACTTGGAGCATATAATTTCATTGGCATGGTGACGGGTGCTATGGGGTCTGGTATGGAATTTGAATCCAAGATGACTGATATAAAGGGTATTTTGGAGAATACCGAGCAAGGATATGATGGATTAGGAAAGAAAATTAGGGAAGTTGGTAAAGACTCTGCATTTACAATTAATCAAATGGCAGGAGCAGCTAAGTTCATGGCTATGTCTGGAATGCAAAAGGGTGGAATATCTGGCTCACTATCATCAGTTTCCAATCTAGGTATGGTTGGCAATATGAGTGTAGATAGGTCTGCAGATATCATGACAAACATAATGATGTCTATGGGTATAGACCCAAGTGGTGAGGGTCAGTCAGGTGCTGTTGCAGATGTAATAACTGGTGTAATGACTAAATCCAACGTTGGGATTGAAGAGATAGGTCAGTCAATGGCTTATGTTGGAAATATTGCAGCACAAACAGGAAGAAGTGTTACTGAGACAGCAGTTGCAATCGGTATTCTTGGAGATAATGGTATTAAGGGGTCTAGAGCAGGTACAAACTTAAGACAAATGTTTTTGAGATTAGCTGCACCAACCAAGAAGGGGGGTGAGATGATTAAAAATATGAACCTTCAGCTATATAAGATGGGAGATAATGGTAAAAGGGAACTTAAACCAATATCAGAGATACTTGAAATGTTCAATAAATCAGGAGCTGGCTTAACTGAGTACAAGGAGATATTCGGTATACGTGGAGCAGCAGCATTCTCAGCATTAGCTGGAGGGGCAGAAAAATACAATAAGGTATTAAAAGAAATAAATGAAAATGGTGGTGGTTTAACTGATAGGTTAGCTAAAAGAAAGATGGCTACTACTCAAGGAAAGCTTCTTGTAATGAAGTCAAATTGGGAAGATTTAGGAATCTCTATGATGGATAAAGTTAGACCTGCCATAAATTATATATTGGACGGTCTAACAAAGCTGTTTGCTAAATTAGGATCAAGCAAGAAATTTCTTGGTGTAATAGAAAATGTAGCTAATTTTTTAGCTATAAGCTTAAGAGTTGTTTATGAGGTGATGAAGCTTCTATTTAATCTAATTATAGATAATTGGTCATCAGTTGTTATGGGTCTAACCGCAATAGGAACGGTTATGCTTGCTTTATCTGCCAAAGCACTTGTTTTACAATTAGCTAACCCGTTTACTTATTGGATGGCAGGAATTATTGGAACAATAATAGCTGTAAATAAACTGTCTTCTATGATACCATCCACTGATGTAGTGAAGGATGAAGCGTCTAATAGGAAAGATATGTATGATGGTGGAAACAAAAAGTTTAGTAAAGCCATAACAAATACATTGAATGGATATAGTAGTGGAGGTAAGAATTGGTCTATGTTCAAGGAAGGTTTGGTGGATATGACTAGTTCTGCCGCATTCTATGACACATTTAATAAGAGGAGAGAGAGTGGAATGACCCGAAAGCAACAGTGGGAAAATAGCCATAAAGACAATACTGGTGGAGGCAAGACTCTTCAAGATGAAATCTTTGGAGATATGGGTAAGTGGATGAAAAACATTATTGCCCCAAAAGGAAGTAAGCAAGAAGAGTCTCTTACTAAACTTATGGAGATAATAAGTAAGACACCTGCAAATCTTGGGGGTAATGGAAAACTTACTGAGTCTGGAGATGCTGTTGGAACTTTAGCAAGCTCTTCCCCACTATCTTCAGTAGCCAACGAATTTTCGAGATCTATAGTGGTAAATATACATGACGGTCTTCTACATGTAGAAAATCAATACATAGGGTCTTCTAATGGAGAGTTGGGAACTGATGATATTGAGAGGCAACTATCTGACGCTCTGGTACATATAGTCCAGGATTATGAATTGGGAATGTCTAACTAAACAACAAACAATAAATAAATATGTCAAATAAAACTGATGCGTTAGCAATCTTAACTGACCTAACAACTGAAATTAATGGCTCTGAAAGCAATGAGTCTGGGTATAGAAATGTAGTTCCATTAATGGAGGCTGCAATACAATCATTTGGATATGCAAATGCATTATCAGGTGAATCAATCACAGAAGTTTCTGCCACAGGAGTTGACAATAAGTCATTGTCACTATCTCTTATTACGGCATTAACAGCCATGATTAATGATATTGATTCAAATGAGAGTGGTTATAGTGCTGCTTATCAGTCACTAATAATTGTTTCACAGGGATATGATGACACAAACTCACTAAATTAATATATTCCTTTAAATGTAAAATTAGCTCACTAGATTAGTCTTGTGAGCTTTTTTTGTCTAAAAATACCTATATTCACATACAGGAAATAATAGCAGTATATGAGTAGTTTTGTTACAAATAACGCCCAAGCATTTAATTTAAAGAAACTAAATGTTTTGGAGACGTCATCAAATATATTAAATAAGTCTCATAGTGCGGCTGTATTGAGAACAGGTAAGGATGTGTTGCTAGGAAGCGAACCAATTCCAAGGAACGTGGGAGAAGCCCTCCAGATGTTCAATGAATCTATATTTGGTAAGCCTGCAGACCCATTCTACTACAGGTCTCAATATGGTGTACCAATATACTCATATTTATTAATTGGTGGTCAAGAAGCCACATCTACTCAGACACACGCCCAACTATCCACTCTATCATCAAATAGAGTTGGTTATACAAACGGTGGAACTAGAACTCTACTTAAGAAAGCTGACCCTTCAGATGTTGGAGATATTCCAAACACTTGGGAAGTTTTAAATGATGACTTGACATTGGAGACTAGAGGGTTTCCAGCCGTATTTATGGACTCAGCAATCATCACTGTAAGTAAGAAAAAAAATATTGTAAAAACAAAAGTTGTTAATCACGACTCTTCTAGAAAGGAATATATATCTTCAAATGACTACGACATTAAGATTACTGGTGCATTTACTACAAATGAAGCTAACATATATCCTACATCAGATGTAGAGGCATTGATACGTGCCTGTGAAGCTCCTATTCCATTAGACATTATATCTCCATATCTATTTAGGTTTGGAATAACTAAAATGGTAATTGAGTCATTTTCATTCCCTCAAGAAAGAGGTAGTTATGCATCTCAGAAATTTTCAATAAGTTGTGTATCTCATGAATCTGCATATGTTGAGATTGGGAAAGAACTTATAAACGATAATCAAAGCAAGAACGCCTTTCAAAATGTGGTTGATGAAATATCTAATTTACAAAGCACTGTAAATACACAAATAGACGAGTTCTTATCTAAAAACCCATTCTAATATGTCTAAAGCAACACTTGGATTTAATCAATTAACAGGATTTATAGAAGTATATCCACCAGACACCACATTTGTAAATGATTTGCCATATAGAGTTCTTGTTGATAGTACAGGCACATCTGCATCATATTCTATTGGTAGTGTAGCAAGTTCACCACCATTACTAGAAAGATGGACTGCTGTAAATGACATAAAGATAAAGTCTTCATTTAAAACCCTAACTGATACTTGCGATATAATTGTACCTAGATTTGATAAGTGGATAATTAATGATGGTAGGGATACGAACAACTATGCTTTATTCGACCCAACATCTACTGAGATAGATAAGGTATTTGGTAAAGGAAATGTTGTAAGAGTGTTTATTGGTTATGATGGTAATAATAGTCTCATGTTTCATGGATATATAGATACCGCTACTCCAACAGCACCAATTAAAATATCTCTTCAGGACGCAATGTGGAGATTGAAGAAGAAAACAATCAATAAAGTATATTTGCCTACAGACGGTAGGGATGAGGTTAGATTAGAAGACTTTATACATGATATATTAGATGGAACAGGAGTTGAGTTAGACGACTCCGTATTAACTAAAGAAGTTACGTTTGGAAAGAAAGTTACCTTTAGGAACTCAACTGTTGCTAGAGTAATGGATGATATTAAGAAGAGAGGTTTATCAGTCTACATTAATCTTGGAAAGTTAGTTATTGGAAGAACTTATTTTGATAGTTCATTATCTCCATTCTTATCAACTGCAAACACAGAAGGTTATGTGCCACCCATTGTAAATATGGAGTGGAACGTGCCAAAGGGAGGGAATAAGCTGAAGGTGAATACGATGGATAAGAAGACTAAAATGGTCACTGTTCAAATATTCATTGGCAATAGTAGAATATTGCAGATGGGAGTTGTGTTAGACCCAAATGAGATTGAAGACGTTTTTATTCCAATAGAATTTAGTGACAGTATGACTAAGGGTGACGATAAAGCGGTGGGGGAACTGCAAAATTGGTTTAGGAGGAAATATAAGGATTATTATAGTCAAAGTTCAGGCATTGATATAACTGGATATTCACAGCATACGGCTACAATGGACTCAATTTCTTCCATTGGTGGTGATCTTACAGCTCAAATAAATGCTGAAAGCAGTACTATCGGATATGATAGAATAGTTGATAAAATGTTTGACCATGGGAAAGATATGTTCTTTAAATATTTTGATAATGGATTAGGTGGAGATGTAACTATATTTGGAGACTATTCTCTTCGCTCTGCTCAATCAATACAGGTGTATGACCCAAGAAATCCTGAGATGGCAGGTGAATTCTTAATTACAAGCATATCAACCTCTTGGGGTTTTCAAGGATATAGACAGACTTGTACGTTAGGAATTAAGATAAAAGACCATTTAAACTTTAAGTCATTGATTTATTCAGAATCAATTGAAGATTCATTTGAAGGAGTGTCACAGTTCGTTCAAGAAACCACAGGTATAGCGTAATGAGTAGAGAAGCGAAGAAGTCCATAGCAGACTCACTAACAAGGATAATTAAATATAATCATAAAGATATTATTGAAGACCAAATAATATTGGCTAGAGTAGTCACTGTATATAGCGATATACTGGATACAGATACATTTGGAACAATGGACTGTTATGATGAAAGGGGTCAGATTGACATTATAGATGTACCGTTAAATGCACACATAAATGACGATGGTACGTCTGGTATATCAGGTAAATATACTTTTCCAAAAGTTAACTCTGACATATATCTAATGCTTGACACAGGAGTAAATATGGAAACATATATTCCAATAATGTTTAGTCATATAGATAGTGTATATGAAACTTATGATACAAGTGTAAAAACATCTGTTATTGGAGTAGATACTGCTGACCCAAGCAAACCATATGACACAGAGCCAAATGGAGAAAGTTCTGTAGCTAATCAAACAGCATTAATAGATAGTGTTAGTGTCACATCAAACGACAATAGTGGTGGATCGAGTAGAAGTCAAGAATATAATAAAATAACTGACTCTATTGGAAATAATGATGGTGGAACAAGTAGGGTATTTGAAGTAAATAATATAGCTGATAGTATTGTTGGTAATCTAGGCACATCTAGTCACACTCAGACACATGAAAATATAGTTGATGTAGTTCAAGACAATTCTAATGGAAGTTCAACTAGAATAGAGCATACTGGAAATGATGTTTCAATAAGGTCAATAGCCCAATCAGGCTCAACATCTATTGAATTAAGTCCAACAAAAATAACTATTAATGGAAATGCTTCATTAACTACAGAACCTGCTGTAATGGGTGATACACTTGAAGGATTATTGCAGGATTTAATAGATGCTATAAATGGTATGATTATAACTGTTGCTGGTGCATCAGGAACCGTAAGTCCACCGTCACAGGTATTATTGAATGCAGTAAAGGCACAACTTTCAACTATGAAGAATATTGGTGTTGATTTAAAATAATTGCACACATATAAATAAACTTTAAGTAAAATACCTATATTCATATATGCCAAGAGGAGATGTAAATTTAGATTTTGACACAAACGACTTAATTATAAGCAAATCATTAAATAACGTTATTTCAGAGAATAGCTGGAAGTATGATGGTGCAACTGGAAATGTTGTGGTATCTATATTGATAGATAGGAAATATGCTGATGGAGCTAATGATTTTGATGATTGGAGAACAGTCAACCCAGCAAGCAATAAGTTGTTGGAAATAGATAGTGTATATAATGGGAGTTCCGTACACATAAGTTATAGTTATATTGATTCAAAAGGACTACTTAATTCAATTGGATCATTTATAGCTACTTCAAGAGACTATAGTGGTACTCTACAGCCTTTAAACGTATACGATTGGAACATATATACATCAAGTATTCTATCAAACCAATCCCTCATATTTTCATATGAAAATAACTATATTGATTCTGGTGGGACTCAAACTGCATACGAATCAATGTATGTTAGAAAAGCTATTCTTGGAGATTTTGTTGTTGAAGACAATAAAACTCAAAATGAATATATATTACTTAATATAAATGAGGGGTCTTTATTACAAAGCCCATTACAGGGTGTTGGATTGCAAAACTACATTCAGTCACCATCATCAAACGAATCTTTAGTTAATGCTGTTGTTGAGAAGTTTGCTTTAGACTCACTAAGAGTTATTGGTATACAGAAGACGGACGACAATCTAACTATAGAATCTGAAGACTACAACATAAAATAATATGGCTACATACGCAGTAAGAAAAGGGCAGTCTATATATGATATTGCTGCTGAGAAATATGGTGATATAAGTGGTGTATCAATGATACTGAAAGATAATCCAACAATAAGTTTAGGTACATATCTAACTGTTGGTATGGAAATTGAGGTAAATTCAAATCAATCCACAATATTAAACAATAACATAGTAAATTTCTTTAAAAGTAAGACAATTACAAACACAGATAATGAGGAGTATACAGAATCACTCATTAAAATGTATAATTTTGGAGATATAATTACTACCAACTCAGAACCAATTACATATATAGACGATGTGATGTGGGCGTTAGATAATCAAATATCAATGATTAATGAACAAGACCCACTTACAACAGAGGGTAAGTTTAATTACGATAGAATAAGATTTAATAATCAATTTGACTTAAATAAGGATGGGGATAGCTTATCCATATACTTTAATTATAACGACTTTTTCTTAGAGCAAGATAAGTGGCTTCTAATAGGAAATTCAATCACTCAGCAAGAAAGGGTGGAAATACATAGTTCTGGAACAGTTGTATTGTATGACAGTAATGGAGATGAATTAGTTATTTCTCCAAACACAATGTCTGCAGACACAGATATTGAGATTGTTATTACGTGCAACATTGATTCTTTAACACAAGACAAGACGTACACATTAAACTCAAATGGAGTATTTACAGAATCACTCAATGCGAACAATATAAGTATGTCTATGAATATGATAGGTGGCATAGTTAATGGTGGAGACGGTCTGAATGGAAATGTTAAGAGACTAGAATATAATGGAGATGTGTATTTGTTTAACGAGGGAAATGGGACTCATATATTTAAAGGTAATTAGTAATGGCAAGAGATATTAACACAATATATAGTAGTATTATAACTACTAAGAATTCAAGGTCTGAGTTAGATGATCTAAATTCAACATCACAGTCAGCAATATATAAGTTGTGGGCATATATTACATCAGTAGCAATATATTCTCATGAGTTATTATGGGATTTGTTTAGAGATGAAATAAATATAACATTGACTGAAAGGATTAACGGAACTAGTCCTTGGTATGCAAATAAGGCTTTGGAATATCAAGATGGAGATGAACTCATATCTCTTGGAGACATAACTTATTTGGGTTACGATCCAATACTTCTTGATAATAGGATTATTACAAGATGTTCATATTACGAAGACTTAATTAATTACAAAGGTAGACTTAATCTTAAGGTAGCAAAAGGTCAACCAGACAGTTTGTCTGAATTAGATATTGATGAATTAGGTAGGGTAATTAAGTATTTTGAGAAAATTAAGTTTGCTGGAACAAATATAAATATTATTAGTATTCAAGCAGATGAGATTTTTTTAGATACCGTCACCATATATCATGATGGGGTTAGGACAGATGAAGAGATAAACGAAGACGTAAATAATGCAATGGATGCATATTTAGTAAATCTTCCATTTGACGGTCAGTTTTACATACAGTCATTCATAGACGCTATTCAGTTGGTAGAAAATGTAATTGATGTATATGTGGTTGCATTATCAATAAAGTCTTATTTGGGAAATCCAACTCCAACCGCAGAACCAATTGTAAGAAAGGTTCTTTTGGGTGCAGGATATGCTAAAATAGCTAGAGGAGAATTAGACCCAGTTATCAACATAGAAATAGAGTAATGAGAGATTATAAGCTATATTTATCTAATACTATAACTAGATTGACACCAACATTCATGCGTAATCCACGTATGTTTGCTTGGGCGTCATCAATAACATTTCCATTAGATACAATCAATCGTGAGTTTGTTGAATTTGCAAAGCAGAAGAAGCGTGAAGCTCAAATCAGCTCACAAACTCAGCTTTTACAAGACTATTTGAATGCAACATTCAATTTAGTTCTTCCATACCCAAAGACAGATTACATATATATAGTTCATGGTATAGAAACTGCCCAAGCAACATTCTTTGATGCAGAGACTCCACCAGACAACCTACCATATACAAGTGGAGATATGTTTGTGTATGGTGAGGATGAGATACCATTATCACCAAAACAATCTCCATTCACAAATTTTGATTATGAGGATTTTGGAACTCTACCTGAAGATTTTAGATTAATATTGCCAGAGAGTATATTTGGAAACGACAAGATTGTTAGAAGAATATGGGAGGTTGTAGATAAATATGTTACAGACACAAATAAATATGACACAATTTACAGCAATATAGTAGTTGTATAATAAAAATAGATATGAGAGAATTAGTATTAGGTTCAGGAGGAAGAAGACTTTATAATGAGGATTTAGACGACTTACAAAATAATTTATTGGCAATTAGTCAAATATTTGCTTCAGAGAACCCATTTGTAATATCTGGAATTGAGTTCACAGAAGTGTCTACAAACGTACACGATGTGTCTGCAGGATATGTGTGGCTTGGAGGTAAGATACGACAATATGGTGGAACAACAAACTTGGACACAAGCACAACGTTGCCATCTTACATTGTTGTTAGTGACTCACAAATCCCAAGGATGTATGACAACAACACAAATTTACCTGCAACAAATGTGTATGGCACATTATCATCTACTGATATTACATTAGTGGCTCCAAATGACTATTTGAGAATTGATGATATTGTAAATATAGATAGATATTATGAAAATATTATTGGTGACAATTACCTTAAATTAGACTTTAGTCAAACACAAGAGGTTAAAGGAGATGTTGTTTTATTAAGTACATTAGCGAGTCAATCAAGCATGACTGTTAGTGGAAACATAACTTCATCGTCTGAAATTCGTGGAAATTCCATAACATCTCTTGGTCAAATTTATTCTCAAGATGCGATAACTAGTGATACTAGCATACACGCTAATGGAGGCATATCAAGTCAACAAGATATCAGTGCTGCAGGAAATTTGAGTACGTTATCAGATTTAACGGTAGAAGGCAATTCATTTGTTCAGGGCACAACAACTTCTGGCACATATAAGGCATTTGGTCAAGCAAACCCAACCATTAATGCTGACGGAACTATAGGTACAGACTTTGTTAATGGTGGCTCTATAGTAGACCTTGCAATAACTAGTGGCAAAATAGCTCCAAATCAAATAGGTATTGGTCATATGACAGATGATTCTGTAGGTACAGCAGAAATTGTGTATGGGTCTGTTACTGGGGCTGAAATAGGTTCCAATACAATAGAATCTAGAAACATAAAGACTTATGGTGTTGAGGAATCTGATTTAGCAGATAATTCAGTTTCATATAGAACAATTCAGGATGGTTCTGTGATAGAAGATAAGCTTGGCGTACCAATGAACGTAATATTGGCACATGGAACCAAAGTATTTAATGTAAATTCAGGACAAAGAGTTAGTTATATAGATATAAATGGATTTGGAGATGTTGGAATAAGCAACTATCGTGTATTGATTACTCAAGAATCAGTTGGTAATAACGATATTCCAATAACACACTGTGCAAACAACAAGACTTCTTCTTCGTTTAAAATTGGTGTGTCAAATTTTCATGATGGTATTGCCGACAATTCAACTGGAACTTTATATTGGCAAATATTTAAAACAATAAATATATAGTGTATGCCTAGAACAAAAGGTGCATATCAAAAAAGAAGCTTCCTCGACACAATGTTGGGGAGGCTTATTTTTTTAGTGGAGCCAATTATCTTCAATATTTTGTGTCCAAAACAAATAGATGGTTACGCACCTGACATAAATACTGTCTTAAGAATGTGTAGTGCATCTGACAATGAGTCATTTAAGACAAAAAGATTTCAGTCATATGTGGATGAATATGTTAAAAATGGACTCAAGGTACATAGGAAAAAACCTATAACCAAAGAGATAATTGAGCATTACGAGAAGATAAGGAATAGAAGAATAATAAGATTTTTTAAGTAAAGTGTGCAAACTCTAACTTTTCTCCGTATCAATTGCATAAGGCATTAGATATGGAAGAGATTGTAACAATATTTACAGACGGCTCTGCAGACAATAGAGTATTAGATTTTGGAGGAGCTGCAGCAGTCATACGATACAAAGACACATACAAAGAGATTGTTTCAGGAAGTTGGTCAAGTACCACTAATAATAGAATGGAACTTTTAGGCATAATACTTGGGTTAGATAAAGTGCGTGGTGGATTCAAAATCTGTCTCACAACAGACTCTGAGGTATGCCTCAAATGGATTGCTCAACTGCAAACCACAATTCAAACAGAATCAGAAATATTAAATTCAAAAAACGGAGATTTATTACTCAGACTAAATAAGCTATTAATAAAGCATAAAGGGAATGTTTCGTTTAAGTGGGTTAGAGGTCATATTGGGGTTAAGGATAATGAGAGATGTGACTTATTGGCAGGAGATGCTGCCATTCAACCAAATCCAACAAGAGACATTGGTTCCATGATTGAAGACTGCATAAAATATGTTTGGGTATACGATAGTATGAGAAAAACAGCTTTTCTTGGTCATGAAAATTATGAGAATGAAATGGAGTATGTGAATGGTGAATTGGAAAACGAAATTGTGTTAGGTGATGCTAGAAAGGTATCTAAAAAAGAGATTGGTGGATTGCTTAGGGATATAGGTATGAAGCCTAAAGAAATTAAGGATATTAATATAGATCTAAGCTATTATGTAAAACCCAACTATTATGGCAGAATATAAATGGAATAAATATCAAAAAGACATATTTAATGCTGTGATGGGTACAAAAGGGAATATAGCTATCAACTCAACTGCAGGAAGTGGTAAGACGACAGTTTTGGTGGAAATAAGTAGACTACTACCAGTTAGTAGTAAATCAATATTTCTAGCATTTAATAAAACTATTTCATTGGAGTTAGCTGATAGATTACCAAATAAGTTTGAGACATCTACGTTGCACTCACTAGGCTTAAATATACTTAAGAGGTCATTTGGCAACAATACTATATTGAGTCCTTCAAAGGTATGGAATATGGCTAATAAGATGATGTTATCTAATAAGTCTATAACTAATATTAAGGAGAGAAATTCTAGGCTATTCTATGTAACTAAAGGCTACGACCACCTCAGAAACTCAATGATTAATATTGATAATGAAGACGAGGTTGCAGATATGTTATCTAGATTTAGTTTGGAGTCAAATTATGGATATGAGGATTTAAAGAGTCTTGATTTTCTGATGAATAAATACAATTCGTCAAGAAAGAGAGGTGAGAAGTTTGAGATAGATTTCACTGATATGATTTATCTACCTGCAACACTTCAAAAATTAAAGTATCCTAAATATGACAATATACTTGTAGATGAAGTTCAAGATTTAAACGTATCTCAGTCAACACTAATATCCAAAATTAGAAGTAAGTCAAGTAGACTAATAGTTGTGGGAGATAAATTTCAATCAATCTATAGCTTTGCTGGGTCGTCATTATCAGTGTTTAATAGCTTTAAAGACGCACCAAACACAGAATCATTCCCATTGAGTGTTAGTTATCGTTGTCCCATAAACGTTGTGTTAGAGGCTCAGAAATACAGTCCTGACATAATGTATGCTCCTAGTGCAGAATATGGATTTGTTGGTGATGGAGATTTGGATATGGTTGATGAGGGTGATGCTGTGTTGTGTAGAAATAACTCACCATTATTTGAAGCATATCTGGGTTTACTTGGTGAAGGTAAGAAGGCGTATATTGTTGGGAAAGAGGTTGCTGAGAGGTTTAAGGTGTTAATGAAGCCTTATAGAAACTCTCATATTGGAGCATTGATAGATGGATTAAGGATTCAGTTGGAGCAGATAGAAGATGTGTTGTTGGCTAAAGGAATTAAGAAGCCTACTCAACACCCAAAATACCAATCTTTCCTAGATATAGCTAGAAGCCTATCTTTAATAGCTGAGAGTTGTTCAAATATGCGTGAATTAGATAAGTGTATAGAGGAGATATTTCATCCACAAAAAGATGCTGTAATACTCAGTTCAATCCATAAGTCAAAGGGATTAGAGTATGATAGAGTGTTTTTACTAAGACCAGATTTGCTTCCAAGTAAATTTGCTAAGTCATCAGAGGAGATGCAACAAGAAAACAATTTAATGTTTGTTGCAATAACTAGGGCAAAAAAACAATTCTTTTACATAAGAAAAGACGAGGAATAGTTTACTTAATACCTATATTCTAAATACCCACAAAAATAAAAAAAAATAATTATGAGTAGAAATATGTTGAAAAGTAGAGAGCAAGGAAAGAGATGGTCTCTATTCCCTATAGTACATGAGGATTTGTGGAAAAAATATAAAGCTGCTGAGAAGCAGACTTGGGTTGCTGAAGAAGTAGATCTTAGTACAGATAAATTTAATGACCTATCAGATAGAGAACAAGAGTATTTAAAGCAATTATTAGCTTTCTTTGTTATATCTGACAGTATTGTTTTAGAGAATCTAAACGAAAGTTCTTTAATGGAGTCCACTGGTGTTATGGAAGCTCAATATTACTATGGACATCAAACGTATATGGAGCAAGTACACTCCAATATGTATTCTCTATTAATTGATACGTATATTGAAGATAGATCTGAACAAAGCAAGATGTATAATGCTGTAACTGAAATGGATACAGTTAAGAAAAAGGCTGAATGGGCAATAAAGTGGCTGGAGAGCGATAGTTATGCACATAGACTTGTAGCGTTCTCTTGCATAGAAGGATTGGCGTTCTCAAGCACATTTGCTGGGATATTCTACTTCAGAAGTAGGGGTAAGATGACTGGATTATGTGCAGCTAATGAATTCATTATGTCTGACGAAAACTCTCATTATGAGTTTGCATTAAACATATATCACAACTATCTAAAGGACGAATTTAAGATATCTGATGATGAGATAAGAGAAATTGTCTTAGGATGCTATGAGGCTGAAGAGATATTTGTTGAGGAGTCAATGAGCAAGGGGTTGGTTGGTCTACAGAAGTCTGACATGATTACTTATGTGCAATATGTTGCTGATACTATATTGATTAATTATGGTTTAGAACCAGAATTCAATGTAAAGAATCCATTGAAGTATATGGCTAGAATAGCACTAAACAGAAAAACAAATTTCTTTGAGAAGAGATCTGAGGAATATACAAAAGTGGATGTTCCCACAAGTAAGGACGATATGTTTGATGAAGAATTTTAATAAAAACAGTATATGAATATAATTAAGAGAAACGGAGATTCGCAGACATTCAATCCAAATAAAATCATGTCAAGAATTAGGAAGGCTGGAGATGGTCTTACTATAGATATTGATAATGTCTTTAAGGCAGTTGTACCAAATATTGAGAATGGTATGACGACAACTGAAATGGATGAGATGCTTGCATTTACTATTGCAGACTTTATACAAGATCACCCAGACTACAGTGTATTGGCATCCAGAATATTAATTACTAGACAAGGTAAATTGATAGGCGTATATCCAGAAGAGGTTGATTTGAATTATGATTTCTTCGGCACAGTAACATTCCTCAAGAAATATAGTATGAAGGATGAGAATGAAACGCCATTGGAACTTCCTAGTATGATGTACAATAGAGTTGCAGATTTCTTTGGTAAAGATGATTCTGAAAAGGAGTTGTTTAGGGATGAGTTGAAGTCTAAGAGAATTAGTGTTGCCACACCAATATTAACTAACACTGGAACTAATAGGGAGGCGTATATTAGTTGCAACATCACCACAAATATAGGAGATAATAAGACCGACATACTGAAAACTATGACTAATGTGTCATTGGCATCTGCTGAAGGAGCTGGAATAGGACTTAGTATTGATAACTTAAGGTCAGCAAAAACAAACGTAGCCTCTTTTAATGGGAAAGCGGCAGGAGTTGTTAGGTATGCTGATATGGTACAGTCTCACATGAGATTCTTTAGGCAAGGAACTAGGTCAGGTAGTGCCGCACTATATTTGTCTGTATGGCATAAGGATATAGAAGATTTTTTAAAACTAAGACTGCCAGTGGGAGATGAAAAGCTTAGGGCAAGAGACTTATTTACTGCAGTAGTGATAAATGATAACTTCATGAACGCCTTAATTAATGGGACTGATTGGTATTTGTTTTGCCCACAAGATATTTTGAAGGCTGGACTACGACCATTCCAAGACTTACATGGGAAGGAGTATGAGTTGGAATATGATAAGGCTGTTGAATTAGGTTTGGGAGATAAGATAGACCCAAAAATACTTTGGGATGCCTTAATAAAGAGTCAAGCTGAAAGTGGAATGCCATATACATTTTATAAGGATGCAGCTAATAAAAAGAATATGCAGGATAATATTGGAACAATTAAGTCTTCCAATTTATGTATAGAGTTTCTTGGGGTGAGTTCTCCAGAATACACCTCTCAATGTGACTTAGGCTTAATTAATTTAGCGGAACACTCTACGACAGAATCAATAACAGAGTCCACTAAGATTTTGACTAGACTACTCAATAGAGTAATAGATAAGAATAAGTGGCAAGATTCACCAAGCGAGAAAGCTGGTGTACATCAGAGAGCTATTGGGATTGGAGTAGGTGGTTTAGCTGACTTTTTTGCTATAAAAGACCTGCCATTTGTTTGTGATGAATCTAAAGAGTGGAATGTAAAGATACAGGAAGCTATTTATAAGGGTGCTATCACAGAATCTAATGATATGGCTATTAAGTCTGGAGAATGTTATCCAGCATGGGAAGGTTCTAGGTATGAAAGGGGTGAGACATACGTTGATGGATGGAGTCCAGTATCAAATGGAGAGCCTATAAAAATGATGAATAGTATATTGGTTTGCTTAATGCCATCTGCAGGAACATCTATTTTATTAGGTGTAAACGAGTGTTTTGAGCCATTCAGTTCAAATCTACAAGTTAGAAGCACTGGTTCTGGAGAATTTCTAATTATCAACAAACATTTAGTCAAGGATTTTGAGAAGTTGGGTATATGGAATGATCATACAAAATCTTTATTGATTAAATATGGAGGTAGTGTTCAAGATATGCCAGTAACAGATAAGATTAAAGATAAATATAAGACTGTTTGGGAAATTAAGCAGAAGGATATTATTGATATGGCTGCTGATAGAGCAAAGTTTATTGACCAATCACAATCAATGAATCTTTATTTTGAAAACAGCACTTATGGTAAGATATCAGGTGCATTGAGATATGCGTGGCAAAAAGGATTGAAGACAGGTTCTTATTATATCAAAACAGAGAAGAAGACAGAAAAACCTACAAGATTAACTCAGATGGATAATGGTGACTCTGCTGCATCTGATTCTAATTTTGAGTGTTTCGGATGTTCATCGTAATAAATAAATAAAAAATACGGAGAAAGTGTGCAACTAGTATGTTTTCTCCGTATCAATTATATAAACAGTAAGTTTAAACTAAATCAAATATGTTTTATGGGTTGGATTAAGAATCTGATTTTATGTAAGTTGCTTGGCAATGAGTATGAATATGGAACTTGTCTTGACAGGGATGCTAGACGAAGTAGATTGAATGGGAATGTTCAATATGTATTATGGTACAAGGGAGACCAAAAATACTTAGATGGAATTGGTCACTTGAAAGATAAATGGGTAGATTTCTCTGAAAGTCACTGGGTAATGTTTGAAAAATAAATTTGTATTATGAAATCAATAATTGTAGTTTGGGCTATAACAATAACCCTAATAGTTGGAGAAGTAAAATGTATAGTTAAGGCAGTTAGCTGTAATTGGGAGCCTGTTGGAAAGGCTGAGATTGTGTATACTTGTGCTTCTTTGGTAGGAGTGGGATGTATTGTTGGATATATTGATATCGAAGATAAGTAGATATGGCTATCTCAGCAAAACAATCGTTTAAGATAGTAGATATTGAAGATTTATCTCCATTAGATGATGCATTAGATAATATTGAACCAAAGATAAAGGTTGGTGAATATACTTTGTATCTGATGAACAAAAAGAAAGCTAGAACGCTTAGTGCAAACAGATATTATTTCGGTGTTGTATTAAAGGCTATAGCTGACGAAATGGGTGAGAAGAATCTTAATGTGACAATAGATGATTTGCATGAAGTCCTAAAAGGTAAATTCAATAATAAGGTGGTTCTTATAGATGGTTCTCCATATGAGATTGGTGAATCAACAAAAAAGATGAATCAAGACAGATTTATTGAATATACTGAGGAAATTAGGGAATGGGCTTTGGCAGAATTAAATTGTTGGATACCACTTCCCACTCAGGTGGAAGGTGGTGAGTTTAACGACCTGTATGTTCAGGCGTATCATGATTATAAAAGTAAGTAGAGAATATGGGAATTAAAGTAAATAGTGTAAAAGGACACTTAAAAAATCAAAAGATTGTTGCTAAGTCTGCAACTGATGCTTACAACAAGTCATCTAAGGCTAAAGTACAAGAAGTTGTTGTTGAAGATGTGATTGAGGCACAAGACACAGATGTAGTTGATGATTGTGAAAACGATGCGTGTTGTGACCCAGAGTCTATTGATGAAATTAAGGTTTTGTTAGCAACTCTGACTAAGACTGGGTTGGAGGATTATGCTAGAGAACACTGTTCTTTAGAGTTGGATAAGCGTAAATCAAAATCTGATTTAGTGTCTGAAATCCTTGAATGTTACAATAAGTAAATAAATTTCTTGGGGAGTGTGCAACTCCCCAATTTTATCCGTATCAATAATATAGGAATATTAATTAATAGTAGTTATGAGTAAAGAATTAAAAGCTGGATTTGACATTTCAAGTCTAAAAGGAACAGACCTTAGTACAATTAAGGATCAGAACGATGAGATTTCTAAGGGAAATTCAAAAAAGAGAGATTATCTGAGCATTGAGGACGGAACAAATAAGTTTAGATTCTTTCCTGCTCACCCAGACTCTGATATCGGAGATGATGGAAAGGATAAGGCTAGGTACTCTCAGAGAAAATTTGTTGTTTGGGTTAAGATTACAGGTAAGGAAGATAAGTTGGTAAACAGGTCTTTTTTAAATGCAAGAGTTCATGCATCTCAAGAGGCAGATTTAGTAGAGGAGTATCAAAAACTAGCTACAGCTCACATTAAGAACAGCGAGTCTCTTAATACCACTGACAAAGCAACTAAGTTAAAGAATCTAAGTTCTTTTGAGAGTGGAATCAAGCATCAGAGTAAGTATTTAGCGTATGCAATTGATGTAAGTAAGAAGATTGATGAAGAGGGAAGGAGAGGGTTAATTGAAATCTCTGATGGCATTAAAAAGAAGCTTGACGCAATTTCATTAGCTGAGGTTGAGGAAGACCCAACTGGAAGTGACATTATTTCTTGTCCTACAGATGGTGTAACAATTACCATTAAGAAAGACCCTAAGAAACAGCCTACAGAAAGATACTCTGTGGCACAAGGTAGAAAGGCTGTTGCAATTGAAAGAGAGGATGCTGATTGGTGGATTGAAGAAGATTCATTAAAAGATATGTTGTTTGGTAATGTAAAATATCATAAGGGGACAATCGAGCAATTATTTGAAGGTATTCAGAACTATGACGAAGATCAGGAGATTGGTGTAGCTGATACAGATGAGTTTATTGATATTTATGAGGCTCTTAAAGAAAAACTTGATGACGCACCTGTGTATGACGATGAGTCTCCTAGTGTAGCATCAGCTTCTAAAGAACCAAAAAAGGAGAGGGCTCCAAGAAAAGTTTTAAAGACTTTAGGTGAAATGAGTAAGAGTGAGCTTAAGGAGTTTATTATGGATAAAGACCTTGATGTAAGGGTTCTTAGAAATGATACTGTTGAAGACATCTTGTCTGCAATTGAAACAGAGACGGACTTAACAGACACAAACTATCCATCGGACTTATCTGAATCAGATGATACTTCATCAGATGATGCTTTTGAAGATGATGAAGTTGAGGAAGTGAAGGAGGAAAAGAAAAGTAGGAGAGTTAGACGAGAAAGATAGGATTTAATTGGGGGTGGCATTAAGCTACCCCTTTTTTTTATTAAAAATAATTTCGATAAATCGTGCAATTAACACATAATCTCCGTATTAATGTTATAGGGAACAATTAAAGTAAATATTATGATATATAATATATTTGTTATTTGGGTAATTTGTGGTTTTGTAAATTTCATCATTGTGATGTATCAGTTTTATGTTTGTAAAAGGGATGGTGATATTAAAAAAATAAGTTTTATTGAGGAAAAGACGACATTAGAATTTTCTTTTGTGGCATTTTTAGTTGCAATTGTTTTTGGTGCCGTTGGTCTTGGTATAAAATTGGGTAGTATTAAATTATAGAATATGAAAAAAGCTTTAGCTATATGTTTAACAGATACTCACGCACATCAAAACAATATAGATGTTCAAGAAAGTGTTTGGAAGCAAGTTGTTGGTCATGCCAAAAAACTTGATATAAAGAAAATCATTCATCTAGGAGACTTTGTTGTTGACAGGAAAAGCCAATCACTTCAGGTTCTAGACCATTTGTCTTGGGTTAAAAACTATGTCTTAGATAATGATATGAGTCTGATTGGTATTACTGGAAATCATGATAAGGTGGCATTAGAATCTACCTCTGCATACCCAAATCTATATGATGATGTTGGATTCAAAATTATAGAAGAGGAGCACGAACTTAAGTTATCAGACAATATTTGTGTATGGCTCTTACCATATTTCCCTGAGTCTGGGTCATATAAAGAGAGAGTTAAATCAATATCTGATAGACTTGATGAAAGTAAATTTAATATTATTGGTTCGCATATAGGTGTGTCAGGTGGTCTTTCTCATAAAAATGCCACTATTAACAAGGAAGTTCCTGCAGGAATATTTAAGAAATTTAATTTAGGGATATTTGGTCATTATCACAATAAAAATTTAGTTGAGCATGAATTTGACTGTGACCTTTTGTATATAGGTAGTACTCATGCTGCCAATTATGGTGAGGATAACGATAAAGGATTTACTGTAATTTATGATGATGGATCTATAGAATTCATTAATTCAGAATTTACTAAATTTGAAACAATATCAATTGACGTAAATGATGTTGATGGCAAATGGATGTCAGAAACAAAAAAATATATATCTGAAGGGAACGTTAATGTGAGAGTTATTGTTACGGGTGATGAGTCTGAACTAAAAAAAATAAAAAAGCAGATGTTTTCAGAAATTGGTGTTAAGAAATTGAAACTGAATACCGATAGTGTTGCCATCAGAAATGAAGATGATAGAGTTGTGTTTGTTAGCTTAGATAAAGACACAGTTATTAAGGAGTATAAGAAATTTTCTGTAAGTCAAGAGATTGACTCAAGTTTAGGTTTAGAATATTTAGTTTAACTTATGTGGTATTTAAAGGAATTAGAGATTGATGGACTTATGTCTTTCGATAAAGCAAAACTTGAGTTTAGCCAAGGAGAGGTTTCTATTATTGGAGGTAAAAATATTGATGCTGGAGATGAGAAGTCAAACGGGTCTGGAAAGTCTGCTATATTAGAGGGAGTTGGATTTGGTATCACAGGTTCTCCACTAAGAAAAGTAAAGATAGGTGAGCTTGTTAATGATGATGCAAAACAGGCGTTCGTTAGAGTTTTGTTACAAAATGATGGGCTCGGTGAGTCTATGGAGATACAGAGGGTTGCGTTCAAGAAAAAGTCGTCTGTGTGTCAAATTTTCATTAATGGTGAACATATTGATAAACTAACGTCAACAGATGAATCAAATAAATTTATCGAAACAAAACTTGGTATATTAAGAGATGACTTACTTAATTTCTTTATATTGATGTCAGCTAAGTTCACTCCATTCCTTGATTCATCAGACACAAAAAAAAAGGAGGTTATAAACAGGTTTTCAAATGGTGTGATTGTAGATAAATCAATTGATGTATTGTCTGAAGACATATCTTTATGTAATGAGGAACTTGAAGACTTTACAAAAAAGAACAATAGTCTTTCAGATACATTAGGGGTATTAGAGTCAACATTATCTGAATCATTATCATTACCAAATACACAATCTGATAATGATGATAAGATAGCTAGAATAAGGTCTACTATTGGACTGATGGATAGTACAAACCATGATATGTCTGAGGAGATGAAGGACTTGGTTCTTGATTTAGAAGATATAGATGATGAGATATCTGACACAATTCCTCCCACAACAGAAATTAAGTCATTAGATGAAGTGAACGAGAGACTGAAGTCAAAAGGTCGTGAGAGAATGAGCCTTAAGGTTGAGCTTCAAGAGACAGAGCATAAAATAAGTCATTTGTTAATGAAGATAGATGGATCATTGTCTTGCCCAAAATGCAGTCATGAATTTGACCCAACAGACAGTGATTTTAATATTGATGATGCTACAGAAGAGGTGTCTAAATTAAAAGATTTATGTGTAGATATAATTTCTAGGGGCAAATGCGTTAGGTCTGAGATAGATGAGTGTACGATTACCATTAAAACTCTCACAGACCACATTAATGAATATAAGTCAAAAATATCTTCTCTTAGGGATGAGCGTGAAGAAATTTCTTCTGATATATCACGAATTAAGGCTTCAGTTAAGTCAGCTAAGGATAGGATAAGTGTTTATTTGATGGAAATAGATGTTTTGACAGGTAAGGAAGATGTTGATGTTGCAACGCCACTAAGAAACAAAATTGAGTCAGTTAAAGAAAAACTTAAGCCTATTTCATATAAGTTGATTGAACTTACAAATGAGTTTGATGAACTGAATATTCAACTTGATGTGTTTAGAAGATTTAAGTCTCATCTAGCTAACCTAAGTTTAAAATCAATGGAGGGATTAGCTAATGATTTCCTTGATGATTTTGGAAGTGACATATTTGTTCAACTAAACTCAGACAAGAAGTTGGCTAGTGGAAAACATAGGGAGAAAATAGATTCAACTTTGGTTAGACATGGTATGGACATTGGTTCTTTTAACAAGAGGTCTGGTGGTGAAAAGGCTGCCATAAACCTTGCGTTTGCAAAGACACTTAGTCATTTGATTAACTTAAATGCTGGTGAGAATAGAGGACTTAACTTATTGGTTATAGATGAAATATTAGATAGTACTGACTCTGAAGGTCTTTCTAGGATAGTCAGGTCTTTTGAGAAGTCAGGTGACACAGTAATTATTATCACCCACATTCCATTGCCAGATTCTGTAGGCAGACAAATAACTGTGGTTAAGGAAAATGATATATCAAAAATATTGTAGGTATGAATAGTAAAAATTACAAAAAAAGAGATGATTTCAAGTCAGATGGAGAATTATTCTTTGCATGGTATTTGGATGACTTAATGTGGGCAGGATATGTTGATTCATGGTCATATGAGGAGGAGGTGTTCGAGTTAGCAGCACCCCTCAAACTTACTTGGCAAAAGCAAATGAGGACTAAGATTAAGGATATGAAGATGTCTTTTTTAGAAAAGTGTACTTATAATCCTGACTTTAAGATATGTTGGAACGAGAGTGCGAAAGGCATTCTTTACTACAATATAGAGGAGGATATATGTGACCCAAAAGATTTGCCTTATTTTGCATCACAATACAATGTGTCTAGAATAGAAATAAAGCCAAGTCATGACTTTCAGAACAAGACAGCCCAAGCCGTAATTAAGATTAAGTGGCTAATGCAACTTGGCACTTATGTTCAGTTAGTTATCCCTACACCAAGCGTTTCAAAGACAGGGAAGGTATCACCATCAAACGCACTATTTCACAAAACATTTGTGCCAGATAGATTTTTCTTCACAAATAAGTCTATGGCTAAAAGAAAAATAAATTTCAACAATTTAAAATTAGATGAATGGCTAGACACAAAACGATAGAATCGTCAAATGAAAACAGATCCGAACTATATGACAAATACGTTAAACCAAATCATCAGTTGGTTAGAAGTAGTGTATCAAGATTAACACAAAAAAAGAGTGAGATAGATGATAATTTTCAAAATATGTGTGAGTTACTACTTGCAAATATAGACACATATAAGCCTGAATATAATATTGGGAATTGGATTATAACTTGTTGCAGAAGGTCTACTGGTAAAATGGAAGCTTCAAAAGACTCTTATGTTGACGCCACTAAAGGTGGTGAGTTTGAATATTCCACTTATCATGAGCAAGATAAGCCTAGAGATGAAAGGACTACGTATAAGAATAGGTGGAGACTTAAGAAGGCAAAGGATTTTGTTAATGTGTATGATGACTCAATATTTAAGTCTGACCCAAATGAAATGATGCATGATGGAATAACGGAAGTTGGTCTATCAATATTGTCTAAAATATCTCCAAAAACAAACTTTGGTCTTGGAACATATCAAGATGTATTAAATGGAATATCGGTATCTGAAGACTTAGACTTATCTATACATTTCATGATGTATTTTCACAATGATTCTGTTAGAGATATATCTATCAACCTTAATATTGGTCAAAATGAGGTTAGGAATGCACTGAGTAGAATTAAGCATAGAATAGGTGGTGTATTAAAAGAATTATAATATGAGTAGTGAGAAGTTTAATTCAAAATTCCTCCTATCTTTATTTGCTGTAGCCATAAAGGATAGGAAAATAGCTTCAATATTGGTTCAATATATGGAGATGGATTTTTTGCCAAATAAAGAATATCAATCTGTATTGACGCAAATAAAAAAACATATTAAAATACATAAAAAGTCACCATCTATCAGTCTACTATTTCAGAAGTTTGATGATGATGATGATGTGTTTTATTTGCTTGAAGATATAGAGGATGCTAACATAGACTTATCTATTGATGAAACGATAGAGGAGCTTCAGAAGTTTATTATAAATGCAAAATTTATAAAAGAATATAAGGAGATGGGAGCTCTCTTCAATAAAAACAAGAAGGATGAGGCTGTTAAGAGACTAATAGGTTTGTCTGAGTCATTTAGTGACTTCTCTATTAAAAAGGAGACGTTTGATGCGGTGTTGGGTGGGTTTGCTGAAAGGAATATTGATGCTATGGCATCAAATAATCTAGATACATCTAAATTTGACAGGAAAGTTATTTTTGGAATAGATCCACTTGACGCATTAACACATGGTATTGAGAGAAAGCAAGTGATTTGTTTCTTGGCAGCTTCTGGTGGCGGTAAGACAAAGGCTATGAGGTGGGTGGCTTCAACCAATGCAAGAATGGGAGCAAACGTACTACATATTCAATTAGAGGGGTCTAAAGAAGAGGCTTTAGCTGGATATGGTGCTACATTGTCGGGTGTACATTCATCAACAATACAGCATGGTGCAATGGATGTAGAGAAGCTATCAGACCTTGAGAATGCATTTGGAAAGATTGAGGGAGAGATTTATGTTAAGACATTTGAGCAGTTTGCTAAATCCCCAACTACATCAGATGTGCGTAGAATGATACAAGACATACAGAAATCACACAATATAAGAATTGACTTAATTGTGGTTGACTACTTGGAATTATTAAATACTGCAGATGGGAAAAATTGGTCTCCAAATGATGAGAGGCATAGAAGAACAAAGATTGCTGATGAATTAAAGGATATATCTGTTGAATTTGACAATGTTGTATTGACAGCTACTCAGGCAAACGATATAAATCCAACAGACTTAAATAATCAAAACTTTCTGCTAACTAGACACAATGTTTCTGAAGCAAAGGGCATTATTAAGCCACTAACAATGTTTATTACTATAAACAGAACTGTTGATGAGGTTAGGGAAAATAGATTAAGATTGTTTGTTGATAAGTCTCGTTTCACAAGAGCTGGACATATATTTGATATCTGTACAGACTATTCGGCAGACAGATTTTATGATAGAAAAAAGACGGAAAACATATCTATTATATCTGAATAAATAATAATTGGGAAATTGTGTGCAACAGTTTCCCTTTTTCCGTATTAATAGTATATGGTTTTACAATATACATATATCATGTTAGCAAATCGTTAGAAAATGGAATTAATAGACAATAATATTGGTTATTATTATGTACCTAATATAGAAGACTTGCATATTGGATTTATTTTCTATGAAGCCAATCTATATGGTATATATAAGCAGAAAGTGATAAAATCAGCGAGTGTATTGACAAGATTAATTAAGGAAATAAAAGAGTTTAGGGACGAACCTTTTACTGAACAACCGATAATAGCAAAAAAAAGAAATAAATGTTTGCTAACGGTTATTGTATGAACCGTAAGCCTAAGATAAAATAAATTATTAACCCACGTACTGTATTAGCTTATGGTTTTATACAGCGTGTTAGCAAATCGTTGATTATGAAAATAGAGATAATAGTAATATCAGAGGAAAATAATTGTAGAGAAATAATAAATCTATCCAGTGAAGGAATAAGAGACTTATTGAAAAACAGACCCAATGAACTACTAAAAATGATTGAAGACTCTAATAAAAAACTTCCTGTTAGGAATGAGGACAGATGGACAAAGACATTAGGGTTTTAATGTTTGCTAATGGACAAGTGTATGGCTCGTTCTTTTTAAAAGAATTAATAACTAAAAAATAAAAAAATGGCAGGAATAAATTTTATAAACGAGGAGGAATATAGTAGAGCATTAACTTTTAAAAATAATGAAGCTATACATGATGTTAGCAATACCGAAGGGAAGTTGTTTTGTAGTATGGCTGGAAAAGGTGTTTGCCCTTATGAAAAACAAGGTGGTGAATGTATAATGGAAGACCCTTGCAAAAACCACACTACAAAATAATTATTGCTAACGCTTGTGTAAAATGCGTATGTAACGCAGTGAAATATGAATTT